>Ga0307515_10000052_pt1 | contig 267279 bp, 278 predicted proteins | sample 17_EM_MG_FD_194513 | JGI IMG/M metagenome (GOLD analysis project Ga0307515, IMG submission 194513) | Populus trichocarpa ectomycorrhiza microbial communities from riparian zone in the Pacific Northwest, United States - 17_EM | ecosystem: Host-associated > Plants > Roots > Unclassified...
TGCCATCGAACCGTACCCGAATTGACGGTTCGGGTTTATTGACGACCCGGACCGCCAATTTGGCAACGGTTCGGGTTGGACCCGGACCCGGACCCGAACTGACGGTCCGGAACCGTTGCTAACACTAGTGTTGTCCCACTAGATGAGATATAGTAGGTGTGGCCAATAGTTATGCGCACTGCTGATGATTTTTCACTTCCTGGTAATGGAGAAATAATTGCATCATCATAGTTGACTCTGCTAGTGCGAGCTAACTCGTCACTAATTGATCGACATGCGGCTCAGGTGTAATCCCACTAACGATCACCTGACTGACAAACAATGTGATGCTCTCACAGATAGGTGTTATGCAATTAAGTATCTGCTGACCAATCCACATTGTATCATTACTGCTGCTAGGGGAGAACCCCTAACAGGCAGCACAGCTGAGAATCGCATGCTAGCTTCAATAGCAGCAACAAAGCTGCTGAGACAATAAAGAGATTTGTCGGCCTGCTCTATCAGCTCCTCCGGGACCTAATCAAGGAAGTCATCATCAAAGCTGCCCAGATTGTTGTGAGGTTGTGCCATCACTTGGTCCGTACCAGTTGAGTGCATCCTTTGGCGAATTATGCAGCGGATATCGTCGGTCTCTTTGGCTTGAACATCTGGAGAGGAAGAATGAAAATCCGCATCGAGATGACGATATACCTCTGTGCATGCATGATCAACCACATGTTTAATGTATCTTGTATCGCACTTGCGTTGTGCTCTACCTCTTGGACCAAACTCTGGTGGTACCCTATACTTGCCTGTTTTCCAAGCCGACAGACAATGGTGGATGGCGGTCGCGGTGAGGGCAATGAATCTATGGTTGATTTTATCAATCAATGATCAATCTTTCATGCCCATTTGTCGTATGCCATAGAAGTATGTTCGGTGAATATGATCCCCAATTTCAGTCACTGCAAATTGGAACTTGCGCTCCTGAATTAATTGTCAAGGCAACTTTTAAACAAGGAGCGAACTTTGAACTTACCTCACGAACGTTTGTGGGGCATGGAAACCTGTCCTTCACCAATTGCCAGGCTACCATTGTCTGGATTTCAATCGGCGACTTTGTTCGAAATCCATAAATAGAGTCGAATGAAGTTTTGCAGTGGTATACCATTGCTGCACAGGAGCAAGTGATCTTTGCGAGAGCCTGATGCACAATGTCAGCGATGAAAACAATCTTTGAGATGATTCATTTACCACTGGAATGAAGGTGTGTGGAGGGTCTAAGTTTCTCTTGGCTGGATCAATCCTGGCGATTTCCTCATACCGCCAACTATGAATCTAGGCAGTCTTCACTGCATTCATGGCCAAGGGATTCACAAACATTGCATAATTGATAGCTATAGGCTTCACACATGCCATGACCATCGCCAGAACGCCAGAAAGAGTTTTCTGGGCAATCTATTCTGCACCGACGATGAGGCCTGTCACTTTGTCAACAAGGGCTCATATCACCACAAATTTCCGGTTTTCCAAGCAACCAAATGCTCACCGGCTTCATTTGAATCCTTCCTCTAGTAAATATATACATTTGTGGGTGAATTCAATCATTTCGAGGTTCAATCAAATACCACCTTGGATGCCAGCAGTGCAGGCTCGTGTTCATCCAGCACCTCCGAGACAATACAGACCTCCCGATGGTCATGATGAAGGGGTTGCACCGACATAAGAGTTAATTGAGTTGCCATGACTCCTTGTTCATGTGATGACATGAAGGAATCTTTTGATGGCCGCTTGCCATTTGCCTTCCTGGATGGTCACCGAAGAGGCTTATCATCGGATTATGGATTGTCATTTCAACAATCATTGTAATTTTTGGGTGTGGTGCTGAGATCATCATCAAGATCCTTGCCATGAATAGATTGTCTGCTTCTCCAGGCGCCGGAAGGAAGCAGAGGAGGAGGAGAATTGCAGCAGCTTCGTATCATGATTTAAAATGGCAGCGAGTAATAAGTTCAAAAAAGTTAAACCAGTGACTAAAGGAAATGTGAATGAATGTATACTGAATGAATTGAACCTTTGGGTAAAGAAAAGAAAGCGTTGATACGATTAAAAGCATCATCATGATGCGTCTTTTTATCCTGTTGATGATTCTAGCATCTTAGCTTCTCCTGCTACCCATGCTTCCAACTCCTTAGATGGACGGGAACTGGGAACTCAGAATAACAGGTGACAAGCATGCCACAGGGTTGGTGTTTGGCTTCCTTTGACAAAAATCATTATTGCAACAAGCTACAATTCGTTCGCGTTTCACTAATCATTTGGGCTACCTTCTGGTGGGTAAAGATTCCGAACTACCAATTACATGGTAGCCATACATGGAGTCGTATCGCTGCTACTATGCCTTTCCCGAAAACAAACCTCTCAACGATCAATTCCAACATCATGAACTCTCAACCCAGCCCTTTATGCATGAATACAACCGATGTAATAATAAAATAAACAAAACACCACAAAGAGACCCAAAACCTCAACAAAAAACTCCAAATTGTCCCCTATCCGTCCACCCTCCGGAGTGCCAGTAAAATACCCACCCACCCACAATGCAAATCTTTGAACAAACATCCAGCCAGTGCATTCCATCCTCGCAATGTGTAATTTGCAGCTGGGCGGCTGGTTGTACAGTTCCTCATGGCCAAAAAGCCTGCAGCGGGACGATTCACAATGTGATCATGCTCGTGTAGCCAAGCCACGTCCTCATCAGCAACAAAGCTTTGCTCATAATTTGCAAAGAGACCAAGAGAACGGTCTTGGATGACTTTAAGGTATTGCTGCTGTCTGATAATCCTCATTTGAAGTTGCATTTTGCACTGTTGGAAGCCTGTTTTCGTCGTCGGGGAGCTTCTTGGATTTGGGCGCCCCGTCTCACCATTATCATCAGATTCCTCCCTGATGTTGTTGATCATCTCCTCGGCTGGAGGTGGGAGGAACAATCTTTCTGTGGCTGCAAAGCATCGTCGCATTGATGAAGATAAAACGCTGATCGAGTCTGACATTGCACAATATCTTGTTGACGAATTGGATTTCGACTTTGCGAAGATGCATCTATTGAACCACTTCTCTGACCATATCCGCCAGCTTGGCAACCTCTTAAATGCAAGCTCTGAACTCCCAGAAAGAGCGATGATGGATCTTAAACAAGTGTACCGACAATCAAATCGTCATGAGGCCGCCTTCCAGATTGTGCAAACGAATGCCGGAAAGGAGATGTGTCAGTATCGAGAACTGAATGCAAATGCTGCAAGACATCTTTGCGACGATGATATGCCTCTAACCAAAGTGCCTATCAAACGAATGATGTAAAACCCATGACCAGAAATCACAACCCTTGTTGACTTTGCCGAGTAGTGCACAATGCCAAAAGGGGAGCTACAGAATCACATTGCTTGGTGTTTCAAGATATTTGCCGACTTCACCGACTATATCGATCACGATCAGTATTTCAGTCATCTTAACGATTCAAAATACATTCAGTACAATGCAGTAGCAATTCCGGTGACGTCTTTTCAATGCGACAAGCAGGCAGTTCATATGGTTCGTTGCACTGGGTCCACAAGGTGGAGAAAGTATAAGCCACCAAGAGATGATAGGGTGAATCTCGCAGTGGGGATGAGTCCGGATAGCCACTTTAAGTCAACTGCTTGACGCATTCCTGCACAGTTGAAGTGTCTTTTGGTCGTTGAGGAGGCTGAATCAAGCGTCACATGTCTTCTTGTCTTTGTTCCGATGTTTGCAACAGGGCCGATACATCAGACTGCTGGTATGGTGATTGTCAAGGAGAGACATCAACCTCCGATGCTGTTAGGGGTTCTCCCTTAATACAGGTATCGGTACTAGTCTACTTCAAGATCTACATAACGGGTTTTATAGTATGGTAAAGTACATAACACTGATCTCACAATGAAGTAGTAAGCCGACATATGTATGATCCTTTGCGGCTGAAATACATACCTTATATCAATTTGACAGCGAGCCTCATTGCTGGCGGATTCATTGAAAGTTCACATACTACAGTAGAACTGATTTGATGATGCAATAACCTTGGCCAGTCGATAAGCCTTCAGAGTTTATAGAGATGCCAGTTATTTCTTACCACATTCATTAAACTATGCTAAGTGGGACTGGATGCGGCAGTTGCAGGAATACTACTGACATGTCAGCCAGACGATAGCCAATATGCAAAGATGCGGGACTTCAAGCCAATCCCTTGTGGGGCGGAACAACTTGGGTACTCCCTGGCCAAAGATAATGGTCTCGGCCTGAGCATGGTGTGTCTGATTAATTAAAGATGTTGGGCAACATCAATAAGACCCGATAAGCCTCTGGCTCCCTGGCTGGGAACAATCGAGTAAGGTTAATTACTATGAGTTAATAATACAGGTGTAACACGTTTTGATTAAATGTCAACAGAGCAATGGTGGGTTGCCACGTAAGCCTCTGCAGCAGATAAACCAAATAGCCTACGTGGTAAAGATTGAGACTTAATTTATTAAGCAATCTGTTTAGAGCCCTCCAAACAACCACATCAGGCGACGGAGAGATTTTGGCTATCTGAAATATACGAGTTGCAAGATATCTAGGTTGAAGTTACTGTTTGATGAAATCTTGATTGCGGATGATGGCTCGAGAGGGAGCATAATGCTTTGAAACTAGTCATGCAATTACACGATAACCTAAGGGACACGTGGTCCTCTATCTAAGAGCCTGGCTCGTAATAAAAGAGTACTCTGAGATATGACAGATGAAATCATAGCTAAGGTTCAGACATAAACTTCGGTAGTCCAAGAAAAGCTATAAAAGAACGACAATGCTTTGGCATTGGAAGGGTAGCCCCAACAGCACAAACGATACCTATCTGTGAAAACGAAGCTGAAATATTATTGTTGTTTCAGTTCTTATTATTATTATTATTATTACCAAACTATATTAGTATTATCTATTAGGATTGTACGCGGTTCCCCTGCTCCATGCCACAGTATAAGTTAAATAACGAGTACCATTTGGTATTGTTTACATTATCTATACATTTGGATCAGTTTGAAAAAGAAGATCAGTCATTTGCCACCCAGTGTGTTTGGTGGTTGGCAAGTATAATCCAGTTTATGGAGATATTAATTTATTATCGTCATTATAAATTATTCCCCTCAGAAGTAGTTCAGGATTGTGTGGTAACCCGGTTACCTGATCGGTCATCTGGAAGAGAGAGTGTTTCCAAAAATGATATTCCGGAAATGAATTTACCCCAGGAGATTCACCTTGATTCCCCACAGATAGATTATACTGAACATCTGTCAAGGAAGAAGTTTCTGCCTAGGAATACCGTTGGGAAATTCAATTAGCAAAAACCTATTCATAGTACTCGAAGTGGGAAAGTATTTAAACCACAGAAGCTTAAGCAGAAACAACTTAAGAAGCGATATCTGGGCTACAATAATAAACAACTTGCAGAAGTTCGGAGATCATTACAAAGGGACGGTTCAATCCTTTAAGGAATATAATTATTATGGAAGTAATAATATATACGATTAAGCCTGTAGGGGAAAGATTTATGAGGGAGATTCCGCTTGAGACTTAATATTGCCGATAGTATCTGAATGCCAGATTTATCAAGGAAATTACAAGGAGAGAATTTGTGAAGATACGGGTTAATTTAGATTGCACTATCATCGGCCAATATTTTACTGTTACGATATTGATTAATCACCGAGATCAATTCAACGAATATTCTTCACGATATTAATTGATCACCGAGACTAATTATAGGAATATACTTTACAATATTAATCAATCACCGGGATTAATTATACGTATACATTTACAATATTAATTAATCATCGATATTAATCATACAAGTTATATGTATCGTCAGTATTCCATTACACCTCGATACGATTTAGTTGCTGTTCATTTTGAAGCATCTGATATGACTATACATATCTGTCCTCTGTGTGTATATGATTTATACAGACTACCAATACACTTTGTCTGGAGATACGCATAACGAATCATGATAAGAACTATGGCAGTGCATCTAGTACTTACTTAAAAGAATCTCTGAATACATATAAGTATAGTTACTTAGGTGAAAGCACCTCCGGAACAGATGCAACCCTTGTATGATGGAAGCTACGTCGCAGGCCTCATTTCGGCGTCGGAACCACTTATATCATCCCTATATGCGCCATCCAAGGGGCTGTACACCATCTTCTGCTGACGCCACAGACAGATAGCACATGGTGGTACTTGAGCAACACGATTGACTTAAATGCTTTCAATTTGTTTTACATGTAGATTATTCAATTTGATGCTTGAAGTAATTGGTGCAGCGATATATAGACATCTGATGAGCGTTTAAGCTGAATTTTTGTTATGGGAGTTGTGCAAGCTTGTGTATAATTGATGTCTCAAGGGATTAAATTGTTGAGAATATTCTTGAAATCAATTGAACAGTTCAAAAAACCATCGAAACATTTAAAATCTACCGGACCAATGCAAAACAAGTGCAGTGAATTAACGTAAATTACTAAACAAGTTTTTGGAACGTCGTGACGACACGATCACATCATTGAACACTTCGAAGCATGGTGGATGATTTCAAATAAGTTGCTCGGATAATTTGTGGAGAATGTGGAGAACGATCCATGCATGGGGTCCATTTTCCGAAACCAATTTCACTTTTTGCTGATGTATAGCTTTCCAACTGTTTTACATTTTGCTAATGTATTTTATGACCAGTTGTCTCCCACATGAAGTTTTGGGAAGATTGTAGAGGTAGGTCATCGTGCTGTCAACTCTTCTGACAATTAGTTTGCTCTTGTCTATGGTGACAAGATTTAGTCTTAGGAAAGACAAGGAGAAAAGAGAGAGTAGTACAATAGGTGACTATACTTAGATTATTAAGTATTATATTAGGTTATTGTGATCTTTGTACCCCTATAACACCAAGTATACTAGCAGTAAGGCTCCCAAAGAATATATTATTGTTCCCAGTCTGCTCGGCTCCAATTTGACATGTTCTGAAACTTCGGGTCTACAAACTCTGCTGCTTTCTAGTTTGTAGCCAATACTTCTAGATAGTTTCCAGATTGTCACCAGTCTTTCTGTATTCTTGCTGATTTGTCTTCAGTACTTAGGGATCTATCTAAAACTTACTGTATTTGTCTAGTTAGCTCTTGAATTTTACCATTTTATGATTCTAGTCTGTCAACTTCTACCCATTTCCAGAAGCTCCCAGTAAGTAAGATATATTTTGGTAATTTATTACATCATTAAGCTTAAGAATATATAGTGGTGATTCCAATAAAGTAGAATGATCTTTACAATTAGGCTAATTGTACTAATAAGTTCTTTTACATTATCAAATAGTCTTTTAATAAGATGTATATCATTTCCCTCAGACTAAAGTTGGACAGGTAAATTCTGGGTAGTAAAATACTACATCAAACTACATCAATACAATATAGCTGATATATGATTATATTGATTTAAATATATACTGGACTGAATATTAATTAAACTGTCTATATTATATAAGTAACTGTAAAATAGTTTAAGAATTGGATGATATGATATACACATTGCATTGCCACTATAGAAAAGTATAACTCCAGATTTCAGATACATTTGAATAGTCTTGGAGATGTAGGTAGTTGTTCCAGTAGCTTAGAAATTTTATTAATCTAAATGCTTGAATTTATAGCTTTTTAAATACAACTTTACAATCTTTAGAATATAATTTGAAATTATTTGACAACTTCTAAAATATTGAAAAGTACTTCAAAGTGCTCTTGAAGTATTAAAATATAAATAACTATAAATCTACCCTATCTAGAAATATTTGGAAGTACTTGGAAACATCTGTATAGCTGTTCAGAGTAGCTGAATTGTTCAGGTATAACTTCCAAACTATTTCACATCTTGCTGATAAAGCTATTACTATAGCAGATATTACCATAGCAGTAGCCATTACTGTAGCAGCCATCACTATAGTAGTTATTACTACAGCAGTAGCTATTACTGCTGCAGATTCTGCTATTGACAACTACCATTCTTACCACCATTACCATTACCATTACCATTACCATTACCATTATTAAAACCATCATCACCATCATTAAAATCACCACTACATACAATAGCTATATACCTTAATCTCATATTTACATATAAAAATTATACAAGCAGTGGAAATGTAATCTGGAGATGAAAGTAGATTCTAAAAGTGATAAACCCATTATTTCTATTCCAATACATTCTACTATATGCTGCAGCAAAGATAGAAAGCTGGTGAAATCTACAGCCCTATACATAACCAAAAAAATTCTCATTATAGCAATACTCTCCACTACTGACAGGTTGATATCAGGTTGTTAAACCTATTATCCTAAGCACTATACTAGCATTACATAGTACTATAAGCCTGTCAACTCTACAAACCTTCCAAAACTTGTACTGCTGTCAAATTAGACAGACTTACATTTCAGTGTTGCTAACAAATTGGTTTTCCACATGTCAGCCCTCAAATTGAAACAGCACCACATCAACCTAATAAAACATGATAGCCTCACTTCAAACTCATGTGAGGCTTATGTACTTATTCGAGCCCCCTGTAATGTACCTTGTGTACTTAAGTATGTAGTTTTCCTTCCTTCCCTCTTCCATTGTCGCTCATTCTCTTCTCGAATTAGACTTCCCAGTCCCGGTGCCAGTAGACATTTACCATACCCAGTGTTCCGACGCGACCAGTCCTGCCAGACTATACAGCCAAATATTTACAGGCCTGGCAGATATCTACAGTCTGCAAGTCCCAGACAGCTTCATGTATAGTGGTCTCTATCTGACTGGTCTGCGAATCTGCTTGATCCTATACACTGACGCGGTACAGCTTCCACAGTTGGATTTACCGACAGCCTCAATGGCCTATTGATGTTTAAACCGGTAGAAAAAGCGACTGTTCCCAGGGTCGGTTCAAAATAGCGGATCCACTCTAAGAATCGTGCCAACAATTTCCAAATGGTCAAGGTATCACTTTGGCCATGCTGGGAGGGAGCCACAGCTTGAACTTTTCCTCGAATCAACCATTATACTCCCTCGGAAGCTGGGTCGGAACAATAACGAAAAACTCGATCGAATGATGCTTGTGGACATTGTGATATAGACGATACGATACATGGATGGGGAGAATCCGGCTCGAGATCCAACGCGCGTTGCGTTTTGCTGTGTGCAGAGGATCAGCTACCACCATTAACCAAACTCCAGAGAGAGAACCTGATATCATAATCGAGTTTGCAGTAGCTACTGTCCCTGTTGAATGCTGAGATCATCGGTGGTTTCGCCAATATATTCCAGTCTGCGATGGGAAACCAGGCTCTGGAGGATTTGCAAGATAGAGTGGGTAGTACTTGAAACCACTAATGATAACACATTACCATATAGGAGAAGCTGTTGGTCGGGCTAGAAGCTGAGATATCAAAGGCTGGAGCGTGTTTAACGAAGGTCTGGATTAGTTGTACTATTGCTATTTCTAAGTAAATTTTAGGGTTGATCTGAGTGAAGATTCTTGTTTGGATAGTTCAGTGTATGGGGGAAATAGCCATTTTGAATTGAAAGTCATTTTCTGTAGAGTAATGATACTGATAGCCTGTTTAAGCTCTGAAATACTGAAACCAAGACTTCAGAGGCAACGAGTGACATCTTGTGGAATTTGAAGACTGCCAGCTTCAGCCCGTTGTACCTATGTGCACTTAAAGTTGAACGCTTTCGACCAAACCTGGCCCTTGGTATCGATATCAAGCAAGATATTCTGACAAGTGTTCTTCTGATCTCACGATAACACTGAACTTGCAGTTATCTGTGAATATACGGTGGATTCCGGTCTTCAACCAGGTAACACTTCTAATTTCCGCGAGTATTCCATAGACAATGCTTGCCAACCCACATTCATTAAGATACATCCATCGTATAATCAAGCACCAACCCGGGCGGAATATTTCGCAGCAGCCTTGTCAAACAGCTCGCTCTTTTGCTCGATATCAGTCAAGAACACGTGGTTTGGCGCTGCACTTTTCAAGGTACTAATGATTGAGCGAGAAAGTTAGCCTTCTCTGCCATATACACGACCCCGCGATTTTCACTAATACATGGGAATCACAGTCGAAAGTTCAATGTAGACCAACCTAAGATATTCCGTAAACTCTTTGCCTGCAAGGACCGAGAGCACAATGGAATTTGTGAGGGCTTCTGCGTGCTGCGGGTTCTTCTCGAGAGCCTGCTGTAGCGCCACCTCTGCCTCTTCCAATCGCCCTAGATGCAACTCTGCCACAGCTTGGCCCACCAACGTCTGCGGCGAAGAAGAGATTGGTGCCTGCGCAAGTTCCTCATATACATAGTATGCTTGTTGGTACTTATCTCCACCCTATTCATTGAATCAGTATATGGGTTTGGTCGACATCCCATGGAGGACTTACGATGCGCAGTCCAACCCACGACTCGGCCAAGTTTACCAACAAGCTATCCTGTGCCCACTTCTTGGCCGACTGTACTTCTTTCAATGCTAGATCTGTTCGGTTCTGGGCTAAGCGGATCTGTACAATCAACGCCAACCTGTAGATGCGTTGAATAATCAGCATTCAAACTCCCAACTGCACACCAGACAGCATCCTAGTAGGCGTAGCATACGCTTCTAAGTTCCCCTGATGTTTGCTCAGCAGACTGAGGGCCTCATCACTCCTTCCATCCATATGCAACACCGTAGCTCCAAGAACTTGGACGGTTCCATTGTCGGATGCTGAACCGACAAGCCCATCAATAGCTGTAACTGCCGAACTAGTATTTCCGGCCGTGTACTCCGCAAACGCCTTGACAGCTTGAAGGTCTGGTTCCGCAGCACTTCCGGTCTCCTTGATCACATCCTCCGCCTGACCGCTTGCGATGCGCGCTCGATAAACGAATACTTTGGCGGCGATGGTGTTTTCAGACGATAGGGTGGAGGTATTTTGCTTCAGAACGGCGGAGTATTGACCTTGATGGAAAGCATTATGGAGGTTCAGGAGCTCTAAATGAGATGTTAGCGGGGGCATACTCGGAGGCCAAGGGGTCTAGGCGCGAGTTTACCTCCTTCCGATGAGAATGGGTCCATTGTGGGAAAGATTTGAGTGTGTTACGAGGGATATTGTTGATGTTGGAAGCTGTTGGGTATTAGTATTGGGGCTCGTTGAAAGTTCAATGTGTCCCACTACTTTGTTCATTGCTCCTTGTCGCATAACTTTGCTCATGTACTTATCCGCTGTAACTTCTACACTCTAAGCTGAACAAAGCACCTTCAGAATTTCTTTGTATCTTTATGCGATATTGATAGAAAGCTTTTTCACCGCGTCCATTCATATTTCTTTCGTGGCTGCCGAGACTACATCGACTGCTGTTACACATTCTAGGCACTAATCTCGCCTCGGTACTCTACTGTACTGTAGTCTGTGCCTCATCTGCGCACTCAACACGGCGGCCTACATTTGAAGCTCAAGAACTCATACTTTGTTCGATATCTCATCGTTCCGTACCAGCGACATCAACTATTTGAGACACACCTTTTCCAAACCCGGTGGAAGGGGGAAATATAGGAGGGACTTCTTTACGGCCAGCAGAATATAATCTCACATTTTGATGTCGACCAACGGCACCACGGACCGAAAGCGCAAACCGACAGATCAAAATCCAGAGAACTCACCGGCGCCGAAACACATCAAGATTGACGAGAACACGATGGCTTCCGTACAACAGCCACGACCGGGCATTTCGGTCTCGCAGCATCAGATCCTCCAGGCTGTTCTCGCCCAACCGCAGATGCCCGAGGACCAGAAGCGAAAATACGTCAGCGGCATCGAGTTGTTGCGGCAGACGGTCGAACAGAAGGGACCGAATTCACAGGACGGACAGAGCGCGCAGATGAAGATCGATAAGATTTTCAACCACCTGCGACAGCTCATACAGCGGCAACAGCAACAGACGCTCCAGAACCAACAGATAGCAGCCGGTACGGTGCCCTCTGGCGCGGTAACTGGAATGTCTGCCGGTGTGTCTGCTCCAGTAGTTGCCACTGCCGGGACAAGTTCCACAATAAGCGCGCAGAGTGCGGCAGCTCAGAGATGGATTCCGCCAAACAATGTACCCCCCCACCAGGCTGATCAATGGAGAACCGAAATCAGCAGCAAGCTCAACAACCTGGGACACAAGCTGAGCGCAGCTAAGCTTCAAGTTCAAGAACACACGTCAGTGTTAGAGAGAGGTGGACACGCCCCAGAGCAGGAGGCTGAAATCCGGAAGAAGCTCGCAGAAGCTCACGCGGGATTCACACAATGTAAAGATATCCTGAGCGGGTTTTATCAGCAGCAAAAGAAGTTGCAGGCAGCGAAAGCACAGTATGAGCAGCAGCAGCGGCAGCAACCGTCGCAGCAAGGTGGACCAGGTTTAGGTGTCCAAGCACCGCCCACCGGCGCCCCGCAGCAGCAACGACCCATGCCACCGCAACAACAGCCTCACCCAACTCAACCAGGCATGATGCCCGGCGGAGTAGTGCACCAACCCCTACAACAACCAAACATTCCCGGCCGACCCCCGCAAGCGCAAACACAAGCCCAACAACCTATGCAGCAGCAGCAAGCGCAGCAACAAATCCCCACGCCCGTCCAAAGAGTCGCTACTCCCGTCGACCCAGCACGGGCCGGATCTCCACCAAACGTGAATAGTCACGTGACAGCTATGAACCAGGCGCGCCAGCAGCAACAGCAGCAAACAACCACAACTTCAATGTCACCAAACCAATCAAATATACCACTACAGAACCAACAGCAAGCCCTGCCGCAAGTGCAACAGCAACAACCGCCGCAACAGCAGCAGCAACAGGCAATTGGACGGTCCCCCGCCGCAACGAACGCGGGTACTCCCATGACTGCTGGTCCGAATTCTCCCGCCCCTCGCCCAGGCTCTACTCAACCCCAGCCGAACCGTCCGCAGAGCGCAGCGGGCACACCAATCCAGGGCCAACCCCAACAGCAACTCCCACAGCAACTCCCACAACAGCAGCAACCCCGTGTACCAGCTCAAATCCAGGCTCCAGTTACCACACCACACGTCCAGCGGGAAACCCCTCACCAACAATCCCGCATGCCCATCCCCACAACCCTCTCTGTTCCGCAACCCACACCGGTAGGTATCCCAGCTGCTCGCCCGTCCCTGAGCGGGGGTGCAAATACCCCCGGAAACCAGATCCTCGGAACTCCAGCAATCATAAAGCAGCCTGCATTCGAGTTCGATGAGGGCGGAATGGGCCTCTTGAGTAAACGCAAGCTCGAAGAACTAGTGAAGCAGATCGATCCGGACGAGAAGTTAGATCCAGATGTTGAAGAGGTACGTCTCCCCTTCCCCAGCCACGTTTTTTTTTTATATCCACCCTGGATTGCTATTACGCGTCATCCTTGCTTACATGTTATAGTCAATCCTGGAACTAGTCGACGAATTTATCGATACCATCGCAACAACGGCATGCAAGATGGCGCGGCTTAGGGGCTCGGATACGTTGGATATCAAGGATATCCAGATCATCCTCGAACGCAACTGGAACATCCGGATCCCCGGCTACTCTGCCGACGAAATCCGCACGGTGAGGAAGTTTAATCCGGCGCAGGGTTACCACCATAAGATGAATGCATTGATTGCGCAAAAACAGCTGGCACAGTCGGCGGGGAAGAATGGCGAGTGATTTGGGGGTAGGAGGCTGTCAACGTGGATTAAAACGGATATTGCGCATCCTCCGTTAATTGCGCGTTTCGACTAAGCCATGGGTTTTCTATATTTTCTTTTTTTGACGTCAAGGAAGGATCGATCACTTTAATGATTGCTTCCATTTTACGGTATTGGTGCTATTTGGTTTTTTTTTTTCGCATAGGCGCAGCGCATTTGAGATTTATCTTTTGTTTTCTGGATTTTTTAACATGCCATGTTTCATTGGAATAAAGGGTCCAAAATTGCTGCTCCCCAGTTGAAGTGGGAAGGTAGGTGTAGATTGTTTCACATAGTACTGCTACTGCAGTTGCATCTTAACCTGTTGGGTGTTTAGAAATAGCATTTGACTACAATCTCTCTGCTCTGGAATACAATATCCATAACCATGCTTGCTAGAGAATGAAATTCAACCCATCAACAATACCCCCACTTACAGACTCGCCGGCACTGGCTTCGCAAGCTCCTTCTCAATCGCCGACGTCAGCGACTCAGGCTTGGTAGTAGACGCCCACCGGTCCACAACCTTCCCTTCCCTTGAAATCAAGAACTTCTCATAGTTCCATTTCCTGCCGTTCCCATCAGCACCACCCCATCACTTCTTTTAGAGAGGGAAACATACACCCGCTTCATTCCCGCCAACCCCGGCTTCTCCTTCTTAACGTGTTCCCATAGCGGGTCCGCAGAGTCGCCGTTCACGTCTACCTTCTTCATGATCTGGAATTTGATGCCGTAGTTTGTGCTGTCCTCATCAGCCCCCGCTTCTTCCCCCCCCCCCCCCCTTCGCGGAAGAAACCTACGTGCAAAACTACTTCCGTCAGCCTTCTGGGTCGGGGATGGAGGTTTGGGGGTTAAGAAGGAGGGGAACAAACATCCTGAATCTGCGCATCACTCCCTGGCTCCTGGCCTCCGAATTGGTTACACGGGAACCCGAGGATGACGAGACCCTTGTCGGCGTATTTTTCGTGGAGCTGCTCGAGGCCTTCGTATTGCTATCCCCACATCAGCACATCCCCACATCCCCCCGCTGCCTCGAAATAACAAACCGGTGTGAATCCGCACCTAGTACACCCGGGTTAATATAGAAAGGAGGTGGGGAGTGGGGGAGAGGTACTTGCTAGCGACGTTTACGAGTAGCACAACCTTCCCCTTGAGGTCCTTCATGGGCAGCGGCTCGCCCGAGGGCTTGAGAGGGGAGAAGTCGTAGATTGTTGCTGCGCTTGCCATGGTTGTAGTTGTGAGTGTAAATTTCCTTACTGCTGCTGTTGTTGGTTTTGTTGCGGTGAGGTGGCGGAGGATCGATGGGCGGAGGAGGAGGGCCATCGGGAGAGGGATGGGATGACTCTACGTATGAAATGGCGTCACTGAACATGTGGCAAAAGGCTACGAGTATAGTACTTGGCATGTATTCTACTGTACGTACGTCAAACTTTCTGGCCTCTAAGACAAAGTGCGCAGTACCTTGCATGGGATCCGAAACCTGAATTATCTCAATCACGAGAGCCGCGGCTAAGCAGCGGTTCTACGCCCATGGCTCTGGGAAGCTGTTTGCATAGAGTGCGCCGCTGAGAAGTGCCAAAGGTGATAGACGATGAGAGCTGATTTAAGCCAAACCCGACTACTTAGTAAAGCAAGATCGCACGTTCTAGCTCTAAACTATATCCCTCGAGTCCACCACACCACGTGAAACAAAGACAAATCCAAAACAACACCAACCACAGCAGCTCCAAACAAAACGCTCGCATAAACAAATGCATAAACACAACCCAAGCTCATATCCAATAAATACCAACCCCCTTCCTCTCCTCCCTCCTCTCCTCCCTCCTCCCTCCTCTCCTCCCTCCTCTCCTCCCTCACCGGCCCAAAGTCGGCGGCTTCCCTGCAAACATAACCCCCCAAACCCTAACCAAACTCTCATACCCGACATCATCCCCATTCCTAAGTACCGCCGCAACATCCACATTCAACGGCGAATCCGGCTCCGGCTGTGCGAGCAAATGACTGACTGCCTCGAGCGTAGTGGCAATGGTGTACGCAGGCGTCCACACCGTGCCGCGGAGCAGGTCTAGACATATCTCTCCCGTCTATATCTAGCCCATCAATTCCCGTGCTTGCTAGGGAGAAGGGGGGAAATGGACCTTAAGGTGCACATTCGGATGGCAGCATGGAGTTTTGAAAGTCATGATTGGTGGGACGCTAGGGTAGCGCTCTGGGATCTTGATGTCAATGTTCCATTTACACCCTTCGTAGGGGGTACCGGGAGGCCCGAGGAGAACGGCTTCCCAGTGGAGGAGATCGGTGTCGGATATTGGGCCGAGGGAGGCAACGTTGGTGTTTTCTGAGGATTCGTATTGTTTTAGCTCGTGGATGAGACGGCGGGCGGCGGTTGAGGAAGAGCCGGAGGCGGAGGCGGCAGAAGACATTGTTATTGTTTGGTGAGGTGGTGAACCTTGGTTATTGACTGTGTGCGTAGTGAGGTTACACAAACTCCAACTTAATGTTATCGCTCGACGCTTGTGATTCGCCAGCGTGACACCCATTCATGTGTGCAGGAATATCACAAGCACTTGTTTCCTCCAATTCCCTTCCGCGGAGAATATCATGAGTTTATTCGCCTTCTTGACAAAAAATGCAACTTATACGGAGGTATAATGATCAAAATTGTTCAGAACAACAAATCTCAAAATTCTCTTCCTCCTGCCCTCGCCTACCACCCGTCTGCAATGCCCTTCTCCTTCTCTTCCTTATGTCTCTTATCATTAGACTCCCACCACCACGCATGCGTCGGGTCATCACTCTCCCTCTTGTCCCACGGTTTCGGTGAGAGGATATAGTGTATATTTTTGACCTCCTCATCCTTCCAAATGGGCGCATGACACCGCCGCAACGTCTTCAACGCGTTATACTTATAGCTTAGTGGAACCCACTTTCCATAGAATGTATCACTCAGCAAGCTCTGGTCCGCAAACGCGTAGTTGGTAGTTTTATCCGGAGAGTTTATTGTTTTCTGTATCCGGTCATAGAGGTCCATGCTCGGGTTCACGACTTGCAGACCGCCGTTCACTATTCCGAGTCCAAAGGTAGGTGGGGCTCCCTTCTCAGCGGCAGCAGCCGGATCACCGTGCTGAGAAGTATATCCACAATTCTCCGGGATCCAGTCCTTTGGATAATGTTCCCGTTTGAGGGGATTACAGACGCAAGCGTGTGCCCCAGCAAAGATGCGGTCGCCAGTGATGTCGAGCGGAAGATCCATGAGCTCGTCCATGTTTTTCATAACAAGCATGTCGCTGTCGAGCATGACGACGCGCTCGTATTCGATAAGAGAGAAGGGCTGGAGCTTACCTGAGAGCTCTGTATTAGCACGCAATTCGCCTACTCCCGCGGCCGGTAACTCACTCCAGCAATCGTAAAACCTCACGTCATTCGAATAATCGTTTTCGGCCTTTGGAAGCAGGTACTCAATGCGCTGCTTCTTGATCCCCCTAGCATCGAGGGCGGCATGGCCATTGGGAGTGAGTCCATCGGTGTAGAGAGCCACTAGCGGATATTTCGAGCCCACGGCTTTGAGCGAGAAGTCGAGTGTTAAGAGGCCGCTCAAGTACTTGGTGTTTGTCAGGAGCGTCAACCACACTACTCCCATATGGAGAGTCAGCACAAGTAGTTTTGCTGTCGTAGTTGCAAGAGAAGACCTTTGGGAGAATCGACAACACGTCTACGAGGCGACGGTTCTGTCATTGTTGCTGTGTTGCGCCGATGGAGAAAAGGGAGGGCGGGTGTTATGATGTCGGATGGGTGTCAGATGTGGGGATGGCAGAATACCTGAGGAATATTGTGGCAGGCCTCAGTGGAGCCACATCGCATGATAGCGGGGTATGCAGATGCAGGGCCACTAAAGTTACCTATATTAGTTACACAGGGTTCAGCTCTCGGGTAACACGAGCCCTGGAAGCTTGGCATGCACTCCACCATACGTGGGCGAAACTCTAGCTCGGCATCCTCAAAGAACGAAAAAACTAATCGGATTTCAGTGTATAAAAGCTACACCCGTAGAAATACGCTCACTAATCAGCAGAAGAACAGAAATCAATGCGCTCTAATCCATCAACACCTACTCATCTCCGCCACCAACTAAACATTACTTCCGCAATATGCTATCCGCAAACCTCACCCTTACTGGGCAAGAATACCCTCCGGCAAGTGGGCTTTGAAAAAGGCTTCGACATCAGCCGCAGTCCTAGCAACATCCTCAAGACCAGCAGCAGGTCCCTTATATTCGGGGGCGACCTCAACAGGGGCGAAAGTTCCACAATCGCACTTACCCTCGGGCTGCTCACAAACTGGGCAGACGAGGAAAGTCTTTGTAATGGGAACCTTCTTAATAATCTCGACATTCTCGAGGACATTCTTCTCGCCGTGAATCTCCTTTTCGTGGATAATCTCGCGCTCCTTGGGGATGACCTTGACCTGGGGGATAATGGTCTCAAAGACCTTCTGTGTCTGAGTAACGGGATATCGAACTGCCTTGGTGACCTGTTGAGTGACCTGGACTTTCTGCGTCTCGGTGACTGGGAAAGGGATGTTTTGGACCTTGGTGACGGGGTAAGGGACGTTGACCTGCTGGGTGACCTGCACCTGCTGCGTCTGGGTGACGGCATAGGGGACTTGCTGTGTTCGGGTGACAGCGTAGGGAACATTCTGGACAACGGTCTGGACAACGGGCTTCTCTACAAGCTTCTCGACAAGCTTCTCAACCACCTGGGTGGGGCCGGGAACTGGGACCTGGATGGTTTTGGTAACGTATTGGGTGGGGCCGGGGACCTGGACCTGTTGCTGAACAGTCTGGGTGACGATCATCTGGACAGGAGCCGCCTGTACAGGGGCCGCCTGTACGGGAGCCTGGTAGCGTGGGGCCTGGATCTGAACCTGACCGTCGGCAATCTGGTTGGCTCCAATGCCTTGAGCGTAAACCGGACCGTTGGCAACTGGGTCGACCACAGCTGCAGGGGCATGAACAGGAACAGGAACAGGAACAGGAACAGGAGTGGGAGCGGCCTCGGCGCCGAGAATTTTGCGGATAGTGATGGGAGGTCCGCAAGGAAGGACCTTACGGTTAACCGTCTGACGCTTCCAGAGACCGCCTTCCTCCTCTTCCCCGACCTCGCACATTTCATACATGATATCCTCCACATAATCATCCTCAAAATGCTCGCGAATATCCTCTTCCATTGCTATAGCAACTTGCTTGCCCTTTCCTGCGCCGGCACCATCCTTCTTGTTGGGGCGGTCCTGGTTGATGTTGGGGCGGACTTTTCCGCCAGGACCCTTGGATCCCATTGAAGGCTTTCCGCCCTTGTTATTATTGTTCTGGTGAGGAGCTTTGCCGCTCTTTCCACCCTTGCCCTTTCCTGCTTGTGCAGGGGGTGTGTTCTTTCCAGTCTTGCTGGGAGATTTGTCGCCGCTGCGGCCCTTAATGGCATCTGGAGCAGGAGCGGCGTCTCTCTTCTCAAGAGTCTGGACCCGGGGCGAGTTACCTCTCTGCTGCTGAGGAGAATTTGACTGAACTTTATTGTTCTTTCCGCCGCGGACCGGCTTTTGCTGCTTTGTCGGAGGTGGCCGGTTCTGTTTCGGCTGCTTCGGCTTCTTCGTGTTACCGCTGCTCTTGGGGAGCTCCTTGCGCATCATTGGATCGTCGTCTTTCTTCTTTGGGGGAGCAGCAGCAAGTGGGGGAGCGCTCTTATTGCTGTTCTTGGCTCCGCTTCCAGGAACAGCCTTCTTCTGCTCGGGAGCAGGCGCAGTCTTAGGAGGAGGGGCTGTCTGTTCCTTTTGCTTCGCCTTGTACTGGTCGTTCTCCATCAGGCTCTGACCACGGTCCTGCATAGCCGCCGCGGACTTCATCATCTTATCGGCTTTGGCCTGAATATGATCTGGCCAGCCCTGGTCACGCTTCTCAAGGCTGGAGTCATCCCGCTTGTGAAGGTTTTCGTACCAATTGGCATTCCCGTTTCCTCCAATCAACTTCTGGACCTTCCCCATAGCATTGGTGCGGCGCTCACCATCCACAGAAGTAGCCTCGTAAGGATCGTGATGAACCAGAGTATCGCTCACAACTCCGTACGAGAACTGGTTCCAGTCCGAGTGGCCGCTGCTATCGCCGCCCTTCGAGGAGGATTTGCGGGGGTTATTGACAACTTTGGTATACCCCGTGCCATCGCCGTCTCCTCCATCTCCAGTGAACTTGAGGTTCTTGGAGCTCTTGCCACGGTCCTGCTCCTTCACCAACGAAGGCTCACCGGCGGCTTTCGCCTTGGGGGTAGGAGGTTGCTCTTCCGCGGCGGTCTCTTCAGCTACACGTTGGGCGGCAACCGAGTAGGCGTGAATCGCATCTTTCGCAGGTGTCTTGCTGGAAGGAAACCCGTGGGGTGGGGTGTACTTGGGCTGCTCGACAATTTTCACATCGACCTCTTCAGGAGAAGCGGGAGGCGTGGTGGACTTCCAGGCGTTGGAGTATGGGTATGGGTAGAAGGGGATGCGGGGCTGAGGCGGGAAGTCAACCGGGTTGTAGGCCTCGTTTTGCCAGTATTTGGGATAGTTGTCTCCGTATCCAAGGTTGACGGGGTGTTGAGGGTACTTGGAGACGTAGTTGACTTGCGGGTTTGCTGCAGGAGCGGGGGCACTGTGGGCTGGGACCTGTGAGCACGAACTAACGGAGGTAAGGAAGTTATAGGAACATACTAAGCTCGGAGAAGAAGGCAGCTGCCAAAGTGGCAAGTTGGTATGCCCTCATCGTGAATTAATTATGCGGGGAACCGCTGCCCAAGGGGAATTACGGATGAATCAACGGTATAAATTAGCGAAGAAGCAAAGGTGGGACTGAAGAAGATAGGCAGCGGTTATCCATGGTTCTTATAATGTTGCTGTTACTGCTGGTGGTGATGAATGTCTGGTCCTCCATCTTTGTTTTTAGATTGACTTCCCGCTGGTACTGGTTATGTGCTCAACGTCTGATAGAGACGGTGATCGAGAAAGGGCTGGATATATTCCTATAATACCAAAGATTAAGCATAATGTTGGTGGGCCAGCAAGCGGCTGGAGGCATGTGCTGTCTGTAGGTGGTGTCAGCATTGTTCTTGGGGGAATCTCCTAGTTGAAGGACAGCTTCGTTAGGGGATGTCTGGAGTCCAGAGTCTGGAACCTCGAGCATGAATCTCGGTTGGATCCTCTGGGACTTTATCTCATGATATGGTTTAGTAGTGTGGCTGTGCCGTGGTGTTTATGCTCAAACCCACGAATCCGCACAGCTCCCCGTTGGTGATGGATCATCGTGCTGGTCTTGAGCTGCCAGAACTGGAACGGCCGTTAGAAATCGCATTAAATTTTGCTCAATAATAGACTGTACGTTGGTTGAGCATTCGATCCGATTCTTTAGACGCCGTCATCCCTCTCCCCAACCAAGAAAGTCAATGCCTCCCGAAAAAATGCAAAATCAAACAGACATGACACCGGTTCTATACATACACCAGTAAAAGAAAAACAAATATAAAGTATGTATATAAAAAGACAAGTACCAAAACAAAACTTTAGCAACCAAAAACAATAAAAGCACAAGCATTAATCCACGAACGACGAGAGTCAATCCCATCCATTTTTCAGCACCAATGAAGATGGTTGGCAGGGAATCTCATAATCGAAGAGAAATGATCCTTTGTCTAGTTGCAAAAAGAGAAAATCTGTAATGCCAAGGACATCTCAATGGGTGGTGAGAATCGAGGTGTGGTGACTCTGCATTCAAACTATTCCATACCGTTTACTCATTATAATGGTAGACCTAAAAATAAATTAGCCCATTGCAGCTACTTCTTGTCTGTTCTGGCTTTAATGCATACCAAGTAGTTTGGCAATCCATATGGCTGATACCCTAACCGGCGGGCCATCTTGGCAAACCCCTCAGTTTCAATCAAGTTGTAGAATGCAAAGGGCGGAAACATAGCACCATCCCGGTGGACCTCCGCCTTAACCAACAACGCAGTGCCTCCGACGCCCTCCAAGGGAGTCTCTGCCTTCACGTCTCCGCCTTCCACCCTTTCATACGCCATCAAGGCCCTGTACGTCGCCATTTCCTTGTAACCTTCAAAGATAACATCGTCGTTCCCCATCTTTGAAGCCATTTCCAGAGCCTTTGGTGAGTCGTGCCAGGAATTAAAGTCATATGCACGGATATCGGGTTTGCCATCCTTCATGTACCTCTGGAAGCAGTTGGGAACAATGATTGCCTTGTCATGTGCAGCCAAATCCTGAATTAAGGTGTGCGGAGTCTCAATAATGTCGGCATCAAGCCACAACACCCAAGAAATCTCTGTTCCGATCGTTGTAAAGACCAGCGAATTCCTAGCCCGTGCCATCGCCGCCCTCCTCAGTTTCTGGGCTGCCAAAGCGTGTCTATCCTTTTCGTTCTGCGGAGTGGGAGTTTCGAAATCCTGCCTCATAATAGTAACTCCACGGAACCGGTTCTTCTTAGGTCCAGACTGAACCTTTCGAACAGCTTCCTCAAGTTTTGCCAGGGCAGAGTTCCCCTCTCGAGTCTTGGGGATAATAAAACCGAGCTCAATCAGCTCATGCGGGAAGCTCAATTTCAGGAGGTTGTTCCAGTACTCGGGATAAAATCGGGCCAGTGGTGTCAAGACGAGTACTCGCTCACGGTTTCCTATAGGGTCGCTCGTGGTCGTTACATTGTTCATCTGGTAGTGCATGATTGGCGGCCGAGCACCATGTTTTGTCTTTACGGCTTTTGCGGATCGGGACGAGCTGAGGGAAGTTTTGGAAGGATGTGAAGGGGTAATGATGAATATAAGAAAGCCCAGAAATAAGACAAGTGCGAGAAGAAGCGTTATGGGGTTCGAGCGGCGGAATGATCGCGCGGCCATGGCGAAGATAAATCTGTAGTTCCGCTCTATCTTGTCAGCTCCTATAGCTCTCATTTCCAAAAGCCACATTTTTTTTCTCCACCTCTTCACTCGCAAGGAAACCCATGCGACTCGTACAAGCCAAAGAGCGTACGAAAGAAAGGGTGCAAGTGCCTGAATGCAACGAACATTTTCTCCACCCGCCGGTTAGGGAATTATTGTCGTTGAATTGCTATCGAACGAGGTCGCGGAGCTGCGCCAGTGAGCAGGGGCTCCAGCCTGCACGAAAAAGGAATGAACTTTAAGCAGCACGAGGTAAGTTGCGACGCTGACCGGAAGTTGGCGGAGCGAAAACGAGGAAGGATAACGAGTGAGCTTCCGATGGACGTTGGACAGGTCGTGGTTATGGGGTCTTGAGGTAAGAACACATTTAACAATTTTTTTCTGATTCTCCAGCTGCAGTACGTACCCTCTAGCATTCCCGGCTTGTGCCAAGCCAAATGGTGGAGGGGTGAGAAGGTTGTAATACCGCAACTGAACATCTCATCTCATCTCAACAGTAGCTCTTGTTTGAATAAAGAGTACGGTAGGACTTCAATTGCCCTTCTCTGTCCGTTTGACCTGCTCACTAAACCTAACTCGACTACCTCTAATTGGGTGACGATTGGTGATGTTTCGCTTATCACGATGCTTGATCCAAGCACATCCTAATCGGATCTGGGCAAAACGTCCAGATACACACGAGAGGGATTCTTGCAGACGGGTATCCACGTGGGCAAGCACGTTGCCATCAACAACCCAATCCCAGGTTTAAAATTAAAAAATATACCCCCTAACCTTTTGGTGAATCGCAACTGTAACCAGAACGACAAAGTCCGCTTGTATATACAAATCTATTTGAACGGCGCCGCAATCGGCTCCACAACTCTTCCAGTTTTGACCATGACCCTCGGCATCGTTGCGTTCTGGAACGTAGACTTTGTAGTCCACTCGGGCCCGATGGGCAGTCTGAGGCTCCGTTCATACTGGGCCTTCGTCTCGAAGGGGTGAGGAAGTACTGTTGCTTGGAACTTAGTCGCCTATATCACAACAGATCAGTGAATTTGTTCAACACACGCTGAAACCATAGAGGGCTGTGGTACCTTCTTATCCCTCTTCTCATTAATAATAACCTTCTCCAATTTGAAATCCTTCCGTTTGTCCTTATTGATTCCTTTCACAGTCTGTAAAACCTTCCGCCGCTTGTTTGCATTGCGCTGTTGTTTAGAGAGACCAGTTCCAGCCCAGGATCCCCATCCAGGCAGCGTCTGATCAATGATTTGATCGTCATCATCGTCCGCAATCTGTTTCTTATCCTTCTTAAATTCGCGTACCACGTTGTCACCTGCGAAAGCCATCTTAACTAACTCACGTTGGCTCTCTGACTTCTTTCCTTTGGTAGGAATCAGCTGCACTTGGCCCTCGTCGTCCGCTTCAGCTTCATCATCTGTATCCTGGCGACGGGCAACTTTGAGAGTCAGGTTTGTATCGATAGTGATACGAGTGTCGCCATCGGCCGCTTCTTCTGCAGCATCTAGTGCGGATTTTCTAGCTTTTGAGAGTTTGTGAATTGTTTTTGCTCCCTTTGATTCCTGTTTGCCAGTAACCAAGGCTTTGGCTTTGGGCTTAACGAGAGTTTTGCTTGTATCCTGAGGGAGCCATGGGTTGACTGTCTCTTCATGTTCAACGACATCTTTTGTAAATAGCCGGTGCCTGTCATTCGATACTTTGCCTGTACCGTTTGGAGCTGATAATGGATTCTTCTGCTTGGGTGCTATTGAAGATGCTTCATTCGCAATTTCGACTTCTTCCTCATCCTCTTCTCGCTCACTCTCGTCGTCGGAATCTGGTGGTGCCTCGAACTCTCCTCGCTCTTGCTTCTTCTTTGAGACAGGTTTCTCATCTTTCTTTCCTGGTTTAAAGCTCATCCTCCCTGTAGTAGTAAATTCTTCTTCGCTTCCGGCATCACTGCCTCGTTGGTCGTCTTCCCAAGCATCTTTCAAGCTCTGAATCATCGCTTCGTTCTCCTTCCTTTTAGAAGCCTCCGCATTCTGCATAAACTTCATTGCCATTAGTTTCGACCCACCGTTGTCGTCGCCAGCGTGCTCAATCCTTTCCAACTCTTGAAGGATCTTCTCCCTACGGCCCTCGCCCTCCTCGTCGAACTCGTCCTCACTTTCGTCGTCCTCATTCTCTTCACCATCACTTCCAACGCGTTCGTCTTGGATTTTTCTCCGCAGCTCCTCCGATCGTTGTGCCATTGCCACAGCGCCATGTCGTGCATCCTCGTCCCAGACAGCCCTCCCACTGTCTTTAACACCCTTAGCCCACCGACTTTGTTTGTGCTTAAGACTCATCCGCTCCACTGCCCTCCTCCGCTCGCGCTCCATCTCCTCCTCTGAATCTGGTTCACCATCCCGTTCCTCAGCTAATGCCTCCCTAATCGCCTCCTCCTGTCTTAGACGTTCCTTCTTCTTAATCCTGTGGTAGGACTTAGACTTGATCTTCTTGATTCGCTTTGCCTTCAGCTCCTCACGATACATCAACTCTCTAGCCATCCTCAGTTCCGCTGTGCGCCTTTCGACATCCTGAATTGACAACTTTTGGGTTGCCAACTGCTCAAACTCCTGGATCTGTTTCTCTGAAGTCATATTCGACTCCTTCAATATCCCAGAGATTGCCGCTTCAAAATTATTCAGAGGAGCTGAGCCCCCGGCTGTGATTGGAGCTAATTTTTTGGGCGCTACTACTGGAGCATTCAGCGCATTGGCAAGTGGAAAGTGTAGATGCTCTGCTTCGCGGTTATGCTTCACTGTATCCACCCACCGCTTCAGCGTTTCTTTGGTTTCTCCATACGCCGCAGCCCGGTCTATTCTGTCCTGCATACGCTTCGCTAGAGGCGCAGATAATTTCCCCGGCACCCCCGTCTTGTTGGACTGTTTCTTGCCATCGTCAGTCAGGAGCTTCAAAAACTTCTTTAGTGCTAGATCGGCGACGGAAGGAAGTAGATCTTCGATGGTAAGTTTCTTCGAATCATATGCGAGGGCTAGGTTGTATTCTCCTGGTGCTTTTCCCTCGTTGGGATCGTTGATGCGTGCGCGCTTTGCTGGTCTATCGTTGGAAGTGGGAAGTTTGGAGATGAGTGATTCAAGGGCCTCGAGCTTAAGCTCATCTTCTTCCACATTGTCTTCTTCCTCTGAGAAATGTGTAAATGAATCATTATCGGACTCAGACTCATCACTCGATCCATATCCAAAGTCTCCCATCTCGCCATCCGATTCCGGCACCCTCCGCTTTTTACTAGCCCTTTGCTTCTTCTCCTCCTCTTCTTCCCCCTCCGAGTCGTCCGGGGTAGCGCGATCCAGCATTTCTGACAGATCAATATACCCCTCCCCATCCTCGCCCTCCATATCTTCATCTTCATCGTCTTCCTCTCCCTCACTTAAATCCAGTTCCTTGCCGTCCTTCTTCTTCTTCTTCTCCTTTGTCCCACTAGTGCTCCCACGAAACGTGAAGTCCTCAAACCTTTCCTCGTCGCTCTCGCCCATGGCTTCGTCAGAATCGATATCCAAATCGTCGTCCGAGGCGACCTCCCCAAGCCGCCACTCATTCCCGTCAGAATCGCTTCCCCCGTCTATACTCCCCTCATCTTTTGCGTCGTCTTCATCCTCCTTGCTCCGTCGTTCTGCTGGCGCCGGTCGTTTAGGATTGGAGTTTTCGGTTGCGGAGGCAATGGCGAATGCATTCAAGGCTCGTTTCTGGTTTGTTCGGCCGGACTTGCGAGCAGCGCCAGCTGGTTTATTGCGTGCCATTGATGGAAGGTTGTGAGGATTTGTGGTGGCGTGTTGAGTGATACTACCAACGAAGGACGTTCGAATTTTTTGGATGCCTGTCGCGCTAAATGCCACGTGGCTTGGCGGAAACAAAATAGTTCTTAAAGTGAGAAAGCGTGATGAAAGAAAATAAACTTGATAAACGCAGCAAAAGTACAATCTACAAGTACAAAGTGGAATATAGGCACTTTTATTCCGTGGATTGAAACCAATCCCCAATCACACAACTATGCTCCCACTGAAATCGCTGCCAGAAAGTATTACCCACAGCCCCAGTCGGGCTCCTAGCTCTCCTTGCCAATTACCGTCTCCTCCCCCTGCGGCCTCCTCCACCGCCGCCGATCCTACCCCTTGGGCTCCAGCTCCTGCTGCGATTCCTCCTCAGCACAGCACTACTCCTCCTAGGGAGAGGGCTGCGAGAACCGCTTGCGCTTCGGGAGCTATAGCTGCTATAACTAGGGCTCCTGCGGTATCTGCGCGAACCGGCACCATCACCTGCTCCACCTCTTCCGCTATTGCGTCCTCCACGGTATCTTCCAGCCCCACCAGTTGTCATCGGTGGTGGCGAATAATCTCCGCCCCTTCTGCCCGCTCCTCCTCCGGGGCGACGGCGATAGGGCGATCGACTTCTAGACTTCGACGGACTTCTGGATCGGGAAGAATAGCTTGGCGATCTGGATCGGGTGCGAGACCTTGAGCGGGGGCGGTAACTATCCCCTCCGGCCCCTCGGTAATTATCTCCTCCGTGTCCACCGAAGCCTCTACCACCTGCTACGCCGGCACCTGGAGGTCCGCGGCGAAGTGGCGGTGGTGAGCGGTAACGCGGATTTCCAGCACCTCCGCCACGGAAACGACCGCCTCCACGCGGCGGAGGTCCTCCACCGATAGAAGGTCCTGCGGATGCACCTTGGGGTAGACGACGGGGAAGAACGATAGAGACGTTGATGACTGCACCATCCAGCTGCCCTTCGTGCATGTGGGCAATGGCAGCATGAGCAGACGCAGGTGAGTGGTAAAGGAGATAACAAAGACCGCGGTTAGTGTTGACTGTACAGTACCTGAAGTTAGCCTAATCCATACAAAGGAGTCACAAGTCACGTACATTGATAGTTCATCGGCATGTCCACCACTTTGATATCGCCATAAGCCGAGAAGATTTCGGAGATATGAGCTTCCGTGACATTCTTGGTAAGCTTTTCAATCACGATCTGTTCAATTGGCACTATCAGCATTGCGTGTTGCGGTTGTCGGCAGGGCACTCGCGATGTACCTTCGAACTCTGGAATCCACCAGGACTGGCACTTCTGGTAGCGCTCCTTCCCCGGCTGCTCCCCGACCGGCCCCGAGAGATAGATCTCGATCGTGATCTCGAACGCGGTGTGATCGACCTTGAGCGCACTCGAACCGGAGTGCGCGAACGGCTGCGCGAACGGGGCGTGACAGATCTTCCCCGAAGACCACCTGGCGAGCGGTAGCTAGCTGAGCCAGAGCGCGAACGCTTGCGGGAGTACGAGCGGGACCGAGAGCGATCCATTGGCAGACTTAAGGGCTGATGAAAGCAAGTGTGTTAAAGGAAGGTATTGTTGCTGGCTGCAAATCGTAAGGCGATACGATGGGTGGCTTGAAGGTTTGAAGCGAGAACGCGACTACATGCCACGCCAAGACATAAAGTTGCCTATTCAGGCATGTCTGCAAGTTTTGGTTTTTGGCAAGCTTATGCTCCTTTCCCTTTTATTGATAACCTGTTCGAGATACCCTTCAGAGACGCAAAGAAGCTCAGAAAAACATGCTAGGGCTTCGAGAGAGTAGGAACCGCTAAAGGAAGCGCCCTGAGTGCATACAGTCGCCCGATAGGGGTACTCTATAGAAACGTGCGTTCTATTAGATGGCTTTCCGAAGATATGTTAAGTACGCGTCAACAATCTATCACCAAAAGCACACTTCAAGTAGAAACTCCATCATGACTGAGGTGGGTAGCTCTCCTACAGATCTATGCCCACGTTTGGGCAAAAGGCATCGCCACGGCGGTGCTACAGCAGCCAGCCAAAGCTTAAATAATATCGTCAAACAGAGAGGCCATCCACTGTTTATCACTCGCCAGTATCTACGCTGTAACTTTTATTGTTGGCATTCTCTGCTTCGCTCTATGAACCGCCGTGAGAGCTGGTTGTATTTTTTATTTTTATTTTTTATTTTTTGAGTAAGTATCTTTATGTTGGATTGAGAAGTTTATGGGGCACGTAAGAAAAGGAAGGGTTTCTCAACTTTTCCCCACACCTGCCAGCAAAGCAGTGAATCCCTGAGGCCCACTTGAATCTGGATCTTGAAACACCCAACATACGACCGACTTCTTCAGGCTCCAACTTTTCATCACTGTGACTGCGATGGTTTCGCGGTTCTGACATTTCTATCTTGAGTACGGTAGGCAAGGCACCGCCAGCCTTCAGAAGTAAGCTCGGTCGCGGTACTCCTACCATAATAGTAGCCGCCGTTCCAAGAGCTAATCATGTTACACTTGATCTCCGTTGCCACAATAGCATCATGAAGTTATGTATGGCGTTCGAACCTGGACTGGGTATAGAGGAATTTTACCGAATGCAGGTTGTTCCTTCTGCTCTTTATCGTGGTCGCTAGGATTTTATCCACCTCCTACGTGGTCCCAACCAACGCACAGCTTCTCCTCTTTGCTCGTTCCACCGTTGTATCCTACAGCATTTAGGATACAATTGTTTGGTGTGGAGAAACTCGGATCTGGTTATCGTCGACCGCCAGCCGTCTGTCCTGGGCGGGGGTTGAGACTGACTGTTGTGATGGTCTATGGAAACACCAAAAGTCAACCGACACACTGCCTATCCTGTCATAGGTAACAAGGGGCTGAATGATGGATGCTAATTGATTGATGGATGGCCTCGTGAATCGTCGCGTCGGCGAGTCTTGAGCTAGAGCAGCCCCGCGTCTATCAAGTGGTGGCGTCTTGAGATGACGCCCCAAGTCGCTCCTTGTCTGTACTCCGTTTCGATTCGGCGTTCCTTTCCATTGCCCCTTCGTTCAACTTGTCACTTGCCTTGGAGTCTGGACCGAGTCGGGAAGACAGTGGCGGAGCGGGTGCCCTTGAAAACTCTCGTCCGTGACGGCACCATCATCCATCACCCATCCATGGGGTTCCGCTTACGATTACATGTTGCTGTTGCACAGTTTTCCGATCTCTAGCTGGCATGGGACTCTCCTTCTGGAAACCGGGGTCGACTTATTAGTACATCCTGACCCTTGCTATATAGCCAACGCCGTTGCCCGCCGCTTTTGTCCTACTTTTCTACTTTCTACCGCCCTCCACTGCTTTTAAAGACTCTCCCTCCTCCGCTGTCTTTTTTTGCTACCTGCACCTACTTCACCTCCACCTTTCATCCACTGCCGATTAACCTAACCTAGCCTCCGCGATCTCACAACCCAACCTTACATCTAGCTCTACCGCCGTTGTTCATCACGCCACAACACTTCCATCCTCTTTCTTCCTCGAGTCATCGCCGGTTCATCTTCATCCATCAGATTTCATCATGCAGATCTTCGTTAAAACCCTAACTGGCAAGAGTAAACTCCCTACTCAACCAGACTACTATGACCTTTCACCGTACTGACCTCTTTTCTTCAGCTATCACCCTCGAGGTTGAGTCGTCAGATACCATCGACAACGTCAAGTCAAAGATTCAGGACAAGGAGGGGATCCCGCCGGATCAGCAGCGTCTTATCTTTGCGGGAAAGCAGCTTGAAGATGGTAGAACTGTTAGTCAACCACCTGGAGACATTTTATGATTTTATGGCATCATCCTCGAACCATCCATCTACTAACTATTATGATCTAGCTCTCTGATTATAACATCCAAAAGGAATCGACCCTTCACTTAGTTCTACGGTTACGAGGAGGCGCCCCCAAAAAGAAGACGTGTTCGTTTACCTCATGTACCAATACCGCCCAACGTATTGTCGGCGACTGCACTTTCTGCGATGGTCATTTCTGCGGGGTGCACAGGTTGTTGGAAGACCACAAGTGCACTGGTCTCGAAAACTGCAAGAAGGAGTCGCACGACCGGAATGCAATGAAGTTGAATTCGGAGAGGACGATTGTTGGAAAGGTCTAGATTTGAGGTTCTCAAGGTTTTAGGGAAGAATTTCCCATATCGGCTCATCGGCGTTACCCATTATCGTGCTTCTTTGTTTTGCAGCATCTACGCGTCTCAGCCATTTGTTTTCCGGCAGTGGGCTTGCGAGTCGAGTAATCTTTGCGGTTTTAGAGAGGGTGGCTGACCGTAGTCGTCATCACCATCATGTACATTTCGCCGCCTGGTATTTTTTTTTTGCGCATGAGTGCATGGGGTTTGGATTTTGTATGTTCTATTTTTTCCCTTTGCTAGCGATATGGTTTGACTTTGTGCGATTGGTTGCTTCTGGAATTGATTTTGAATTACAATCTGAGTGTAGAACCTACAGATACTGATAGAAACATGAGCGATTTCCTGTGCATACTCTACCGTATCGCTTAATCGCTGCTGCTGCTGCCTGCTGCTTTGAATGTCAGTGAATATGCGGGTAGCCGTCGGGCTTGTGGTCGAATGTTCAGACGAAGTGTGACGATTTCTTCCGCACCTCCGGTGTGCTATCTTCGGGTTCTTAGCTAGCAGGCTCGAACTGTTGCACGATGTAGACGTTGCAACCTTCCTCACGAACATGTGGTCCCGACATTCTCTTCTCGGATTACGAATTTCCGTCCATGGGCCATGCCATGACGGCTCCTCGGGAAATGAGCGTGTTATTACACTGTGTAACCCATACCATCTGCAGTCGTCCCCCCATACATGTCCTCTCCGGAAATTCGCTGGTGATTGCGTCATGCTTGGTGGCTTGGATACTCTCAGGTGCACGGCGGGTCACTCGTACGAGAAACCAACTTGTTTCCTGTTTCGAGAAGGCAGACTGTCACTCCAGGCTCTTGGAGGAGATGTTTTCTGCCCACATACTAAATACCAAATAAACACATGCTAGATAAATGTATATGTCGGATATCAGCCGGATGAAGTGGATTCGCTTCAACCTAGGGATTAATTCATTCTCCTCTGCCACCATCTGATAGACGGGTGTCGGCAATCAACACCTTAGGTAGCGCCATTAACCGACGACCTGCAATTTCCTGGTATTTCACGCAGTGCGGTTCTTTCGCGGGTACCCGGGTGTTTAGCGTTGTGTCGGCAGCCAGGCCAACCTTTCATCGGGTATCCGGGTAATATTTTCTGTACCCAAGGAACTCTGCAACTGCAACTCCAGTAATCTCATACCATGATGCTATCAACTCCTCCTGCCAGCGACAAAGTGCGGTACATTTGAGAGGCCGCTTTCCGCCCTTGGAAGCAACTCTTCCCCTCAGGTCTAACGCTCTACAACCGTGCGAAGATTGCAAGCCCATGGTCGCGCAGAATACGATCAAGTCGTCTCAAGCCATTCGAAGGATCCAATGGTAGATGCAACACTATCTCACCAATAATCCACCTCAGAAAGCTTTGCGGCATCGCAATATTGAGCTTATCTTCACTATTAGATGTCATTTGAAGCTTCACCAGTTACTTCAGCTGCAGAAGTACACGTTTTTTGAGCTTAAGTCTCCTCTATATCTTCCTGCACTGTAAGTTTAAGACCCTTTTCAACCCTGCCCTAAGAGACGCGCTAATGCACGACAGCGTTGATTGCTGTGAAACCGACCTCTCTTCGCGTGTCACCATCTCCATGCCTCACTCGATGCAGATCAGCCCGGCCTGGCCGCAAAATCTGAGCCTACCTTAGCGCAGGCCAGGCCCGGCCTCCATTTGAAAAGCCTACGCCGCAAAAAGCTTGGCCGCTTAGGAACACTGAGAGCGATTCTCTTTTGACTATTGATTCAGCGGACCTAATATCCTCGGACGACGATACAATATAATGATGTCAAAATTGGTGACACCAGGGTACAGTTGATGGTAGGTGAAAGGAAGGCGGGCTGGGTGTGGATATATCATTTGAGTGGCATCAAACAGGCCCTGGATGCTAAGTCGAAGATTTCTGGAGTGATTACGAGTGTGGAGTTTCGAGGTGCGAGCTTGCGAGCGACGAGAAATCTGGGAACGAGAGCAGATGTTGGTGGTTAAGGTTTACCATGCACAAATATACACTTAAAATCCCTAGGAAACGTGTACAAAATCCTCCCTTTTTTACAACAGTAGTTAATTTGCAGATCTACAGGACTTCGTAGTGTCTACGTGCAAATTTTTCTATGGAGAGGCCGTCCGAAAAACCACTTGCTATGGGTTGCGCGTCGCGTAAGGTCATTTTTACCGATGATATTTTAGGTATTTTTGTTAATTTTTATTGATTGAAGTGAATAAATTAGATTTATGCCTCATAAAACCTCCTGAACTTCAATTAAATAGCTAGGTCGCGACTGGGGCTATGACGAAAGTACACTGAGGGTTGTTGATCGCCAACAGCTTACAGTAACTGATTTTCGTCAAAAGTGTAATTTCGTCACAGCCCCAGTTGCGACTTCATCATTCATAAATATAATAGTTTTGTCCACTTTTGCCTACTGTACTGGTTTCCCTATGCACACATTCTCGCCGCCCTCTACCATCATCACATGATGGAGGCTCTTGCTCAGAAACCCTTTGCAGGTACTTTAAGTATCCTCCCATAACCATCCTCCATGATGGCCGACCGCGAATCCTTCTTCCCAATCCCACCGCTAGTCCGGCAAATCTTCGATTCATTCCCACTACTTACCTACCCGGCCACTGCGCTCCCTTCCGGCTGCCCTCAGCCCTCGCAGTTCCCTACACTTTACGTCTTCAGCACTCCCGAAGATGCCGCCGCCAGCAAACCCAGCTTCAACCCGAGCTGCTTGAAGTGGCAAGTACGCATTGCGTTCCCCCACCTCCCCCTTCATCTTCGGTTAACATGGCGTGAAAGGCATACCTCAAGTTCTGTAGAGTAAGCTACCGAAACGGAGTGTCGAACAACCACGCCTCGCCGTCGGGGGCGCTGCCATTTTTGGTTCCGGCCGGAGAGGCGAAACAGGCTGTGCCAGCGTCTCGGCTGCCACAATGGGCGGGTGAGAATGCTAAGACCCCGAGGGGATGTAATCTTGAGGATCCAGAGGTGAAAGCGTTTCTGGCGCTGGTAGATACGCGAGTGAGAGATGCTTGGGTATCTACCCTACCACCCCGCCTACTCTCACACATCGCTGGTTGCTAACGGAAATGATGATAGCTATATGCCCTGTACCTCGAACCTCACAACTGTCACACCCTCGCAAAAACACTGTACCGTTCCACCTCGGTGCCGGCTGTCAACCTCCTCCTCTCATCGGAGCTACAGAAGTCCGCAGCCGCAGAGCTCCGCAAGTGTCGACCGGGAGGAGTCGTGAACAGAGACGACATCTATGCGGATGCGGACGCTGCGTTCTCAGCGTTGTCGACGGTGCTGGGTGGTGACGAATGGTTTTTTGGCGCCGAGGAGCCAGGTCTTTTCGATGCTACCGTGTTTGGGTATACGCATTTAATCCTGACGCTTGAATGGCATGAGAAGGAAGCCGCCATTGCGCGGAGCGTTAGAAAACACAAGAACCTAGTTGCACACGAACGGAGGGCCCGGGGGTTCTGTGGATGGTAATAGCACTCCTCGCACTAGAACTCATGTATTCACTTAGCCACTGCGGGTGTAGATATAAAAAGGCAACATGTACGATGGCCCTTCAACCCGTCATACGAAACAACAATCCCACCAACATGTTCCGTCCCACCCACTTCCCCGCTCTCGTCCCCAACCTCCCTAACCCCCATCTCAACCACATCCCCCTCAAGTCTCAACCCAACCTTCCCGGCCGCTTCCAATGTCTCCTCAAGCTCATGGTTCCAGCTCATCCCATTCACCTTCCTCCCATTCACCTTCCTCCCATCCCCGTCTCGGAACCCAGCTCTACTTCCCCCCATCTCAGTGTGCATATCCGTAACCCACGCCCACCCACCCTCCTCCTTCAGTACCCCCGCAATTGCAGAAAAAAATACCCCAAGCTGCAAGTGCTCCAACACAAGCGTGCTCATAACAGCATCTACTTTCCCCCCGCCTCCAGTGTCTCCCGCGTGATATCTAAAACCTTCCACTCAACATTTTCCCTCTCAGCCAGTCGCTCCCGTGCCCGCGCTAACATCCCCTCGCTTGCATCCACCGCTACCACCGTCAACACCAACAAGGAAAGTTTCGCCGTGTTCCGCCCTGTCCCGCAGCCGAGGTCGAGGATTCGTATGGTCTGTCGAGGAGTGGGGGGATATGGGTGTCGAAGGCGGCGGTGTCGAGGAGTTGAAGGATGGTGTCGTCGGTGTCGTAGGTAGAGGCCCAGGTGCTGTAGAGGTCTTTTGTTAGGATGATTATAGGTGAAGGAGGGGTAGTTATTGTGTCTGATGGTGTAGGGAGGGGGTGTAGAAGGGGGAGGAGTATCAGTTGGGGGCAAGTACGACTGCTTCTGGTATAAGTCATATACGTAAAGGACGTTTTCAACCTTATTTCGGGCACTGACTGGACAACGGAGGAGACTATGATTTAACTAAATTAAATACAGAAAATTTATAACTTAATAAACCAAATTAATTCAAGCATTAGTCACATTAGAAGTTATACTCGCTTCAGACGAGGCAGGCAGAGTAACCCTCAGCCCTAATCGCTTCGCTAGGCCTCGGTATCTCCTACCCCTGCCAACTAAGAAGTTGCTGGTTATTAAGCGAAGTAACTAAACACGCAATATGGAGGAGAGACACGTGAAAACGGATAATATTGCCTTCAAAAATTTATCTATGGGAAGAATCCAGTATCTATTGTAACTTTTTGCAAAATGGTTCCTGAAGCACATCAATACTGGTAGACCATATCGAAAGATACACAAGTAAACAATGAAAAGAATCCAAACTCGGCTTGCACTGCCCTCGCCTCGATAAACTATATTACCGCAACCTTAGGCTCACCTCTTTGAGGCTATGAGATTTGTCTCCCTCGCCTTCTCTACCCTCCGCCAATCCGTCGCCAGTATCATGACGCGCCCATCGCTGGTTCGCACCATCTCCCGTCCGCGCTCTCTCCGAACCTTCTCCCTGCCTCGCTTCGCTGGCGCGCAAGTCCGCATCGTCGAGGTCGGCGCACGGGACGGCCTCCAGAACGAAAAAACCACTATATCCCTCGACACCAAGCTCGAGCTTCTCTCCCGACTGAGCAAGACGGGGCTTCGGCACATCGAGGCGGGCAGTTTTGTCTCCCCTAAATGGGTGCCACAGATGGCCAACACCTCTGCTATACTATCGCACCTGGAGACTACGCGCGCAAAGGATGACGACATTACATACTCGTACCTGGTACCGAACACGAAGGGACTGTCGACATTTCTTTCCACCGATCCTCCGGCATCGACGAAAGGGAATGAAATCGCCATCTTTGCGTCAGCCTCTGAGGGGTTTAGCCAGAAGAACTTGAACTGCTCCATCGCCGAGTCTCTCGCTCGCTTCGAGCCAGTCGTTGCATCCGCGCTGGAACATGGCTTCCAAATCCGTGGGTATGTCTCGATGATAATTTCATGTCCGTACTCTGGGGTGACGCCACCGTCCGCGGTTGCAGATGTCGTGGAGAAGCTGCTGGATATGGGGTGCTATGAAGTGTCACTCGGTGATACCAATGGCATTGGAACTCCCGGGACAGTGGGGAAGCTGCTGGAGTACTTGGTACAGGAGCGAGGGATCCCCCCGGAACAGCTGGCTGCGCATTTCCATGACACGTATGGACAGGCGATTGTGAACTCGTTTGTTGCGCTGGAACATGGGATTCGCACGTTTGATTCCAGCGTTGGAGGGCTTGGAGGGTGTCCTTACGCCCAGGGGGCCACGGGGAATGTGGCGACAGAGGATTTGGTTTACTTTCTTGAGGGGACTGGAGTCGATACCGGGGTGGATCTGGAGGCGGTGGCGAAGGTGGGGGAGTGGATCAGTAAGGTCCTTGGAAAGAGTAATGGTAGTAGAGTTGGGAAAGCATTGGCAGGGACGAAGGGGATGATGTAGAGTTGGCTAGAACTGTTACGATTGATACCTTGGGTTTTATGTTTTACAGAGGGCACGCATTAAAGTGGAGTTGATATGGGTTTCATTTGGTTAACGTTATTGTGGGGATTTTGTTATTTTGCGGAAACTTTGTTTGGTTATTGCGGGAATTGTGTTTGGTTGTTATGCGGTTTGCTATGGTTGACAGGCTTTTAGAATTGCATCTGGGTTTAGAATATCCATCACTCGGACTAATTGCTACTCTAGTGTTGGGATGCCGGTACTAGTTCAAGCATGGCCCACGGATCGGCACTCATTGAGTTTGCTACAGGGTGTTCAATTACCATTTGCTAACTTTTTTGCCCGCCATAAAGATGATATCTAGAACCATGCACTAGAAAACCCACGCAAGCAATCAGGAAGCAAGCAAAGCTATACAACAGAAATAGTCATACAAAATAGAAACCCCCAAATCCTTCCACTACTGCGTCTTCTTAACCGATTCCTTCTTGGGAGGTGCGCTGTACAGCCACAGAGCACAGAACCACAAGAACCCGCCAATTGTCACCCAAATACCTGCGATCCATACCCATGCTCCGCTGATAGCCCAACTCCTCGTGTACTCGTTATGGGCAAAGTGGCGGAGCGTGACGGTGTATTTCTCTTCGATATAGGAGACGAAGGGACGTTTGTAGTTGACCTTGAAGGCGAAGATACCGTGTTGATCTGGAGCCTTGAAGGAGGTAGTGTAGACGCGGGTTTCATCGGTGGTGATGATGGGAAGCAGGGGGAGACGGTAGTAAGGGTCCAACATAGTGAATTCGAGTTGGAGATGGTCTTCGGCGGGAACGACGAAGGGAATCCAACGGTCGTTGGCCCACTCGGAAAGCTCGATCTCGAACGTCTTGACGGATTAGTATTGCCAGAACAGGATGAGGTGTATATTAGGACATACCACGTCGTTCTTGATCCTGTAGGTGTTGGGGTTGATTTGCGCATCCGTCTCATTTGTCAAGTAGTGTCTGATAGCTCTAACCTTCACGACACCAATCTCCTTAAAGGTCCACTGTGTAATCTCCTTGGCAAAAGCCTGGTTGGCAGTCTTGGTCTTCTTTCCATTCGCCGACTTAACCTCCAGGTCAAAGAATTCATCAGAGAACATGTCTGTGCTCCCCGAAACCGTGAAGCGGGCATTATTCCGGGATTGGAATGCGGTAACATAGTGCATCTGAGTTCCGGCAGTCCATGGTGCCTCAGCATACGCCGATTCCTCCCTGCTGTCATAAGTGTACGCAGTCCTTGACGCGGTCAGGACTGGAAACAGCAGCGGTCTGTTTCCAAGGATATGTCCAGCTCCACGGAAAGCAATAACCCCATCGCCGCCCTTTCCAGAGAAGTAGTTCCAAGTAGTCTTTGACAGTGCCGGCCGGGTGACTAAAATGAGATCGTGTTTCTCGGACTCCGAAAGCGTGTCGAAATTGAAATGGTCGACAGCGAGGAAGTCACGCGGAGGAAGGTCAATATCGGCTTCGCGGGCGAGTTCACGAGCTTGCTCTGTAGTCCCGAACGGCGAAGTGAGAAGGAGAATATTTCCGTCCTTGTTTATGAATTCAACCAATTTCTGAGGGGTGAGAGCAGGACCGTAGCCTGTATCTTCAGTAAGTTCTCAATTATCGCCAGAAACAGCAGTTTGCATCGGTTCAGACCTTTCGATTTCGGGGGGAAGAGGATAACGTGGTCGTAAGCTCTCTCGCCGTGGATGAACAGCGACAACTTGTCGTCTTTTGGCGATTGAAAATTAAGATTATAACCCCGACCTACACGATGAAACACGTCAGTAAAATTTACGATTCATTTTCCGCGACCGGTTCTTTGGAATGCGAACAGACCTTCAAGATCTCCAAAGAATTTCGAATACGTAGCCTTCAAGTCGGCGTCCTCCAAAACGACTAGTAACCGCGAGCCTGTCAACGAGGTTGCCGAGACCAGACACACACATAGCCATATTAAGGAGAAAAGAAGTGAATGGAGAGCCATGGTGTATTGGTGTTTGGAGAGAAGTTCTCCAGGTGTTGAGTTCAACTACAGCTTGAAGAGCCGCGCGGCGCAGGGAACACCTGTCTTCACTCGCTTCACACAGCGTCACTCGCCGTACTCAGCCCTACAAAAGCTCGGCGAAGATACGCGAAGGTACTCATGACAAGATTGCGGGGACAAAGCGGTTGCCAAATTAAAAGGATAAGTAAATTAAAATCCCTATTACTCGGAGGTAATGTCTCTTTAAAATAGTACGCAGGCAGCTAGAGTAGAGTAACAATACAGCACTCGACAACGGCGACGATATAGCATGAAGCACCCTAACACCCATCATGCCGATTTTTTGATATCGTTCAACCCCTCCACTATGCCCTCGATCAATCCCACCCATACCGACAATACCCAGATTACAATCCTGACTATCAGCATGCTCCAGTCCAACCTTGGTACCGTCCTAGCTCTCCTGTAGTCCTTGACTCTCCCGTTTCCCCATGGCAGATTCACCCCCAACCTCACCGCCGCCCTAAGTCCCGAACTACATCCATCTTCATGGAATCCCCACCCCATCCAAGCACCCACAAATGACAGCCCCCGTCTATCTTGTATCTCGTCCAATCTCTTCTGTGCTGCAAGAGTAGCCGGAGTGTATAGAGGGACCTCATACTCATACTCACCTTGTGTCAAGGCCTCTTTAGGAGGAGTGAGCGGGTTGAGGGTTGCTAGTACGTCGCCGTAGATAGAGTGGCGGATATGTTGGAGGATGTTCATATTGTATGTCAACGACACCTTCTCAATATTTCTTTTAGTAGGTGTAGTAGTTGTAAGATAGTTCCACGCAGCCCATGTAGAGCGAAGTGCAGGCATATGATCCAAGTCCGAGTGTAGAACCACCTTGTTCTTTGAAGTCTTAAACGTAGACAGTAGCTCCCTCTCACTCCGTGTCGCAGTATCTCCAAGGAGTTGCAACGCCTGGTCACCGTGAGTAGCCACGATGATGTGGTCATAGGTGTACTCAAATTCCTCCTCCGCCTCTTCTTCTACGATCTTAAGGTACGGCTTCCCATCACCCTTCGTCCCAACCTGTTTGACCGGGGTTGAGAGGTGGATCTGCCATTTTTGCAAGTCTCGAACCATAGCATCGATATAGCTCTGTGCACCACCTTTGATTGTAAGCCACGTTGGACGTTCGGTAAAAGTGTACAACAAGTGGTGATTCCGCATAAACCGCACCAGAGCTACCGCCGGCAGCTGCAGTGCGTTCTGATCGGGATACGTATTCCACATGGCGACGGTGATGGGAAGTAAATAATCTTGTTTAAACGCCTCCGAATAGCCTTCCCGATCTAGGTATGCACCAAGAGTGATCCTCTGCTCATCCTCGTCCTCGGCCGATAAAATGTCTGGCGCGAACGTGTTGAACCGGATGATGTCAAAGATCATTCGCCAAAAGTTCAGCGAGGTGAGGTTTTCGCGTTGTGCGAACAGGGAGTTGAAGGAAACACCCGACCACTCGAACGCGCCATGATCTCGCGAGATGCTAAAAGATAGTTCGGTAGGTTCCGTCTTGATATCGAGGTAGTCAAGGAGTGATAGAAAGTTTGCTACAGTTGTCAATACTTAACGGAAACGAAAGTAGGTAGGGTGTTGACGAACGGTAGGTTGTGGTGTTGAGGACCATGAAGCCCGTATCCACCATAGTCTGCTTGCCCTTATGCACAAAGGGAACGGTGTTTGTGTGGCCACCTAGTCGATCTGCTGCTTCATAGATGTGGACTTCATACGCTTTCGTTTGGTGGAGTGCCCATGCCGTTGACAGGCCAGAAATGCCACTGCCGATGATGGCGACCTTGGTACGCTTCGGTTGTAACATGATAGAAAATGTCGGTTCGGTTTTCGTGATAGTGAGTAATGGGAGGTTGTAGTTGTAGGAGAGAAGGAACTTCAGTCAGGGAGACGGTGGGCGGGGAGAAACATGGCGCGTGGAGTCAAGTTTTGGTTGGGGTACCGATGATCAGACGTATATTGGCTCACACACTTTGACACACAAACACATGAGAATGAATGAAAATGGAGAGGTTCACCTCGGCCAGAGCAGCAAAGTAGGAAGGAGGGGGAGGAGCGGGATGGAGTGGGGAATGAATGAACGGAAGACAGAAGAGACGACAGAGCTTGCTTGTCATGATCGCGATAACTGCCTGCATGCCTTGTACGAGCTGAGCTCGAGGTGTAAAAATATCTCAGCCGTCACCTCACCACCACTTCGCCACCACTCCACCACCACTCCCCGCCACCACCACCCATCATCTCACTCGACACCAGCAATCCACACACCACCGGAACCTCCCCACAGTTACACGTCTCATCCTTACCCGCTGTCAAAATGGACTCTGGTAGCGAGCTCTTCGCATCCTACGAAGCTGACTTCAAGCTCGTCTTCGCCGACATAAAGCAAAAGGTGGACCAGATCCCCGAGCTTGCAGGCGAAGCCCGCAAAGCCGCGATCCACACCGCTGAGCGAGCTATCGATGAAGCCGACGAAATTATCACGCAGATGTCTCTCGAAATCAACAACATCCCATCGACCTCCAAGACCAAGCCACGTCAGCGCCTCCGCAACTACAGCACTGACCTCGACAGTGCCCGCGGCTCCCTCCTAAAATTCGCCCAGAATGCCGACCGCGAAGCTCTGCTGGGTCGGCGCAACGACAGCACAGGTTCCGGAGACGCCGTTGCTGGCCAACGACAGCAGCTTCTGAAAGGCTCTCAGAGTCTAGAACGGAGTAGCCAGCGTCTGCTGGAAAGTGAACGTATTGCGAGAGATACCGAGAATATCGGCGCCAACATTTTGGGGGATCTGGGGAGACAAAGGGAAACTATTGTGCACACGCACAATACCCTGAACGAAAGTGAACAAGTCCTAGATCGAAGCATCAAGACCCTGCGAGGAATGGGGCGAAGGTATATTCCGTTCTTCTGATTCTACTAGGGCGGGGACAAGCAAGGGGTTTTGGACCTTTCTTGGGTTATTAAAAGGGAGCTGATGTGGGAATTTTTTACAGGATGGCTACCAACCGCATGATCACTGTTGCCATTATTACGGTGTTGGTGCTGTTGATTCTTGCAGTCATTGTCTCAAAATTCCGTTAAATGCAATATTACATCGGCTCGATTGTGTCTTTCAGTCATTATGGTTTGGTTGGGTGCGTTTGGAGTTTGAGTTTTGAATGGAGCATGTCGTGACGCAGCATTGGGTGTCCATAGATGGACCATTTGCCAGCGGAGCAACTGTACCATACCATCATTTTTTAATCGCTGCTGTATTGGTCTTATGTGTTTTACACTTGTGTGATTGGGGGTCGTATCTGTCTTGTATTGGTTTAATCTAGCTTTTCTACAGCTGTTGCGCTCACCCGCAAAGTGGCAGGTAGTGGTTCCACTCAACGGCGATAACCAGGATATCGCTTTTACGCTCACTATATACATGGGACTCTTCGCGAGCTAAATGGCAGCGGCTTTCCTTTAGAAGTCCAGAACTTATTGTTCATTAAGACAGACGCCAGTGCATTTGGATCCATTTTTTTATTCCACATGCTTTCCCCATACACATTGCAATCGTAAAAGAAAGCCCGAAGTAAACACCGAAAAGAAAACCCCAACCGCGAACACCACATCTATGCTGAAGCAATATCCTTCTTGAGTGTACCCAAGAAAGCGTGCTTCTCCTCCTTGGTCTGGAAACCACCGTGTCCAAACTTGGAGGAGGTATCGATCCACTTGAGGTCGACCTTCTCGAGGGCCTTGCGGGAAGTGTGAGGGAACAGAGATTTTCTCAGTGTCAAGACACGCTTCTTGACACCAGGGCATGAACCTTTGAGAAGGATGAAATCGTTCTTGATCTCACCATATCGGGGGAAGCCACCCATAGGAGTCTAGGTATATCAATCAGAAATTGCATCGTAAAACCAAACTAGAAGTATAACTTACGATGGTCTTCTTGGTCGTGTCGTACTCGGTGGCGGCGTTCACTGAGTCGTCACCCTTTCCAATACGGTAGACCTTGTGGTTGACAGAAGTACGGTGATGGTAACCGTCCTGACCAGCACGGGCAACAGTCCACTGCACGTGGTTAGGATGCCATGCTCCGATACAGGCGACCTTTCGGAGACCCTTGTGCGTCTTTCTCGGCAGCTTCTTTGTTCCCCAACGGGCAGTAACACCCTCGTAACCCTTACCCTTGGTAACGGCGATAACGTCGATAACCTCGTTCTGCTCGAAGATGGTGTCGATGGGGATAGGCTTCTCAAAGAGATCACGGGCGAAGTCGACCTTCTGCTCAACAGAACCACCGTTGACCTGGATCTCCATCAAGTGCGCCTTCTTCTGCTTAAGAGGGGTCTTGCGGATCTGAGAGTGGGCGAGGATGCGGACGACGGAGCAGTACTTCTTGATGCGGTTAAGCTCGTGGGCGATATCCTTTCCTCCGTCGGCGTGCTTCTTGGTGTACTTGGTGAACGCCTTCTTCTTGGACTTGTACCAGTTCTTATAGAACCGGCGGCGGATCTCGTCGGAAAGATGCTCAGCCCAGACGGTGGTGAGCGACCGCAGACCACGAGGAGTCTCGACGTAACCGACAACACCAATGCAAATAACCTGAAATCCTCTCAGCCAAACAATCGTAGTCAACTAAACGCGTAGGAACGTACGGGAGGAGTCTCAATGACGGTGACGGCCTCGACGATCTCCTTCTTGTGCATCTTGGCACCAGGACGCTCGAGTTCACGAACGGTGGTGGTCATACCAGCCTTGTAGCCAAGGGTGGCAGTGAGGTGGACAGGCTTCTTGGGGTCATCCTTGGGGAAGGACTAAATTTGTGTATATCGTCAGATTTCCTAAGTCGAACCTAGATGATTAAATCTTCAATTACCCACCTTCGCCTTTCCTCTGTGTCTGGAGGCCCGCTTACGGGGCAAAAATGCCAGCGAACCGTGTCTGGGAGCTTCCTAGGCGGTCATCAGTACTGCTGATGTCGTCGGACTGTGTCATTTCAAGATTGGCAGGTAATAGTAAAACGTACGAATTTCCTCTAGTCACAAAATTCAATGTCAGCATTTCCTTTTCATTTGTGAGGCAGCAAAACAATTGTAAGATTTCCAACAGCATAAACACGTACGTGAGACATCTTGAACCGTGAGCTCGCTGGGGTCGTCCAAAAGATGCTGGTTGTTGGCTGTTGGGTTAGTAGCAAATCGTTCGAGCGAAGCTGGGCGGAATGTGTGATTGAGAAGTTGCCTGCTTTTCCATAGTGGGTCACGTGAGTTCCTCAGAAGACTGCTCTTCCCAAAATGGGCTTCAACCTGGCACCTACCAAGCCAACGTTAGAAATGTCAGAAAACCTAACCCCACAGCACAACACCTAGACGAGCGAGCTAATGTGAATGTCACATCCGCAATTCCATTCGAAAAAAGAGGTACCATTTAACTCCATACTCCTCCCATAAGGAGTATCGGCTGGTGAAGATTATTATATACTCACGACTACTTAAAGTACCTAGACACGAATTCCCACATTTGTTAATCGTACAACGAATCCTGCGCCAAATACTCCTTTGCAAACATCATTGAAACCAAAAGCCCCATTCATCACCGCACTGCATCACTGCACCCTACATCCCAAAAGGCTGACTTTCCCTCAAGTCAGCAACCAATCCCTCGACATTACTCATGAATTCGCCCAACATCTTCTGCTTCTCCTCAGTCGTTCTGTCAATCCTCAGCTCCTTCTTGGACATCAGATTCCTGCCCTTCATGGGATTGGTGGACACCGCCGGACCAGGACCTGCCGCTGGTATTTCTGGCATGAGATAGAAGTAAAGGAACTCCAAGATCTTGAGTTTAACTTCACGCGGCGTGTCACGGCGCTTGAATAGAGAGGTGACGGTGGCTAGCCCATCGAGTGCCTCAAATACCTATACATACGGTCAGTTTGACTTAAGGCAATCCATATATCTCGGAGAAGCTTACCCTTGTGTTTGTGGGGTGATCTATAAGTGCGCAAACCAATGTGAGCAGCGTTGCCGACTGAACGGCACTGCTGTTTCCCGCATCCAGGAGGTCGAGCATGACATTCATGTGAATCTCGCGGGCGAAAAGTTTGCGCGACTGTGCGTGAAGAAGGAGCATGCCCTGGATTAGATCCAAGGATGCGAGAATTAGGAGGTTATTTTGGTTGTCTTGAACAGCAATGTTAGACACGGTAATGTACTGCGGATGCAGCAGAGACAACTTACTGTTCTCTTTCCCCAATAACCTCTCCAGGCACGAGATCAGTCGTATGGTGACTTTGGTTAAACATTAGCGCCATCTTGAACGGACGAGCGCATGGGGACAAACCGTTCCACTCGAATCCATTTTGCAGTCTCATGAACTCCCGAAATGCCGCATCCTTTGGTTTGCTAACATTCACACCCTGTGCCCCAGGTAGAATACTCTCTCGTCGGGCTCCGTTTCTAACTGGTACCGGCGGAGCTTGAAGGCACATCTTCGCAAGGAAACCCTCAAGATACCGCAGGCCTTTGCGGATGTGAAGTGTATCGTAAGAGGACAGGAGATCGAACGAGGTCGAGAGTAGTTGCTCCATACTGCTGGCGCTATGAATACTGCGATTGTTTGTATTTGGCTGACAGGAGAGCTTGATGGAAGCTGGGAGCTGGGAGAAGCGACAATTAATGTAAACAGAACAGAGCCGCACAAGTTTCCATAACAACACCCGCGATACGAACCCTGTCACCACGTCGATCCGAACCATCAAACCGTCGGGGTTAGGTGCTGCTGCGGATTGATTGCTGCTCAACTACAGAAGTTGTAGCGGTCATTGCTAGCAGCGACGAGTGAAGCTTCGCAACCGCAGTCTGTTACGCCATCTTTCCCTCATCTGCTCACAAAGACTATCATCCAATGATGCCTTTCGAATCCTGGCAATCAATAGCCGGTCGCAGGTGGAGCCTCACCCCGCTGTTAGTCACTGCCGCTTGCGGACAAGACCCACTGCGATAGTTATGCTTGACCTTGTCTCTTTCACGTACCGCGCGCGTTTGACTGCAACGCCTTGACTGTACCTCTCGCCATCCCACCATCCCATGCCCCGATATACTTCGTATAAGTACCGCTTGTCACTGCCGGCTCCCGTCCATTTCTGTTCTACATCAAACACCCATCGATTATTCCCAGACTACGAGTTGGCTCGACGAATACTAGATACCTACCGTCATCTTACCTACTTAATATATATACCTGTTTCCATATACTTTACCCCGATGTCATCCTCCGACCAGATCGACGACCAGATGAATGGACCTACCAGCGCCTCGAATTTGAATTTTGCACAGCCTTCGAACTGGACTGAGGAAAAAGAGAAGGTTTGAGCTCGAGCTTACACTCTAGCGGCAACAAACAACACTGAACCATTGGTGCTAGATACTCCTTGGGTCTTATGACTACCTCGTTTCCTACCCCGGCAAAGACATCCGCAAACAGTTGATAGCTGCGTTCAATATCTGGTTGCAAGTCCCGGACGATGTGCTGGAGACCATAGGAAATGTGGTTGTAATGTTGCACACCGCCTCGTTGCTGTAGGTCGCCAGTCGCCTTCTATCGATGGTGCTGACAACGTATAGAGTGGATGACGTCGAAGACAACTCGATCCTCCGCCGCGGAGTACCTGTAGCTCATAGCATCTTCGGTGTAGCTCAAACTATCAATACTGCCAATTATGTCTACTTCCTTGCGCTTGAGGAGCTAGCCAAGCTCAAGAATCCAGCATGCTTGACAATCTACACAGGTTTGTACCAAACTCCACCTCCAGGCAAAGCCGCGGGGTGCTGACACTGACCGCATCTAGAGGAGCTATTAAACCTTCATCGCGGCCAAGGGATGGAGTTGTTCTGGCGAGATAACCTCCGATGTCCTACCCCCGAAGATTATCTGGAGATGGTCAGCAACAGTGCGTATCCTCGTCCCCGCACACGCTCCCGAAATGCTGACCTACTAGAAACCGGTGGTCTCTTCAGGCTCGCGGTCAAGTTGATGCAAGCTTCATCGGCATCAACAAACGACTATGTGCTTCTCGTCAATTACATCGGGTTAATCTTTCAGATCAGAGATGACTATATTAACCTACAATCGTCACAGTATCACAGCAACAAAGGCTTCTGTGAGGACTTGACAGAAGGGAAATTCTCCTTCCCAATTATCCATTCGATTCGCAAGGATCCGAGCAATATGCAACTTTTAAACATTCTTAAACAGCGTACAGAGCAGGAGGATGTAAAAAAGTATGCAGTGGCATATATGGATGAGAAAACGGACAGTTTTGAATACACCAGGATGGTTCTGGCAGAATTGGATGCGAAAGCTAGGGATTTGTTGGAAAGTCATGGGGGAAATCCTCTGCTGAGCGCAATTTTGGATAAGATGAGAGTTGGAGAAACGTGATTTGCCAGGTTACATGTCTTTTTGGGATTTCATTATCGACTACCACAACCGTGTCTATGGACTTCTTGTGTGAGTATTCCAGCGGCTGGTTTGGAGCTACGGCAACGGTCGGCATGTATGATATCTGAATCGTTTTGGTCTAGATTTCCTCAAATAAAACTACGTGTTTGGGCCAATTGGCAGCGGCAAAGAGCTTTTGATATAATGCATCGTACCAACTGTAGTGGAGACCTTACGAGGCAGCGTGAAAACCCTGCCTCCCATGCCCTACTCTACTCCATAAAATATCACTCGACTAGCCGTTCATAACTCTGGTGCTGCTGTGGAACAGTTCCCGAGCCATAACCGAGGGACATAGTGTTCCTATGTATCTATCTGGCCAGCGTCCACTATGGGGTTACAGAACCAGAGAGGGGTTTTCAACGGTTTCACCTATGAAACTTCTTTCGACGCGCGCTACCACCCTGCAGTTACTTCCCTTCCCCCAGAGTGAAAACCGCCACATCCATCACACCTTCCTGTTGCAATCGCTTGGTTTCTGTAGATGAGCATCTGGGGGGTTCCAGAGAATGTCGTGGAGAAGCATGTACAGCTTACCCGCAGGCCCCACTGGGGTTAGGGGTCAAGTTTTGAATGTAGAATTGGGTTGTGGAAGGTGCTCTCGTTTGCCTAATTTCACCTCGTTCGCAAGCTCGTTCGTCGCAAAGCGAAAAAAGGAACATCTGGTATACGAGTGTATCTGAAGCATCACCGGTAAGCGAGCTCAGCTCGGCGAGACCATCCGATCGATTCCGAGATGAAAAGAATATAAAGTAGCGGAGTGGAGCTCGCATACCGACCTCGGCGAGCGAGAGATATTGAATGCTTTTTACAAGTCTGTCTCGTATATATTGCCGTGCCCTCGGGCAACAGCCATTAAATCCTATCTTGTCGTTTCGGAAACCCATCAAGTAAAAAAAAACATTACAATCATGCCAGTTCAAAGTAAATGAAAAGAAAAACCGCCCTATCCCTACCCGTTGCATGCTTTTTTTTTTCTCGCCTCTCTTTAACTATCTCCTTCTACCTTAAGCAAAAACTCCTAAAAGAAAGTCGTGAATGTTATGCAAAGAATCGAACACCTCCAAAGATATGCAACCAGGGAAGAAAAAAAGGACACAAAACACCAATGCGAAGAAAGCAGAGTAAAAATATACAACCACAATTGTCTGCTTCTTAAAGACACCGAGTATTCTATAGTTAACACCAGAACTGAAACGCACATTAATATTCCCATGATAGAGAAGAACGAAACCCTCCCACACCTCACCGGTCAATTTTACAGAAAGTAGGCACCGGCCAGAACTGCGCCGAGACCGGCAACGACATTGCGGAACTGAGCGGACATACCCGCGGCGGCTCCGGGCTGAAGCTCCGAGGAACTGCCACCAGCAGTGGTTGCTGCGGGCTGGGTTGATTCTGTGGCAGTAGTAGTCGGAGTGACCACAACAACACTAGTCTCGGTGGATGCTTGTCCATTAATAAATGTTGTTCTCTTGGACGTGGAGAAGGACGTTCTTGGAGGTGCCCTGGTAGTACGTGATGTAGTGGGTGTAGTGGTTTCGGGTTCATTCGTAGTTGGTTCATTCGTAGAAGTAGGAGTAGGTTCATTTGTGGTAGTGGGCTCATCTGTAGGCGATGGCTCAGCATTGGAACTCGTAGGCTCATTTGTAGGTGACGGCTCAGGCTCAGGCACAGCACTGGAACTCGTCCTAGGCCTAGCTGTAGTCGTCGAGGTTGTAGGCTCGGGGGTTGTGGGCTCGGGGGTTGTGGGCTCGGGCGCAGGCTTACTAGTAGTGGGGGATGTCTCTTGTGAAGGTGTAGGTGTAGGTGTAGGTGTAGGTGTGGGCTCTGGAGTAGGAGTTGGTGTCTCTTCACTTGAGGAGGTGGTGGGCGTCGTAGTTGGGGACGCACGAGGAGTAGTCGTAGTCCTCGAAGGAGGACTAGAAGAAGTCTCAGGTGTCGAGGTACTATTATTCTGACGCTTCGCCAGTTCGACTATTCGGGTGGCATCAGCAGCCCGTTCTCGGTGGATGGCCTCGAGGGCGCTCAGGTCCGCGGGAAACACACCGTGTTTGAAAAGCTTCCCTTCTTCATAATTGTGGAGCTCTGCGTGCAACGCAGGAGAAGGCACTTCACGAGCAAGCTCAACGATATTCTTCTGGTGCTCTCCGGCGAGAACGGCGGGTGCCAGTATCAGGAGAGCGAAAGACACGATTGAGGCCGTACGAACCATGATGCTGGGAGGGTTTCGGAGGATTGACGGAACTCGTTGGATTCGTTACGGGTTATGTATTGTATAGGGAGAGGGAAAAAAGGTCGTAAGTTCGATAGTTGAACAAGGTCGAGGCGTGCCGCAGAAGCCCTTTATAGAAACAGGCAGGAACGTGGGATGTGGTTTGACAGCTGCAGCGTGGACTCCGACTCGACGCTTCCAGCCAGCGGAAAAAATAAATGAAAAAGGCTGACGTTGGGCCAAGAACGTGTGTAACTGCCGTTTTCGCGTACTCCGACGACTGTCTGGGCTCGTTGTTGGCCAAATACGGGGAAGCGACGGCGAGTGGTCGTTGCTATTTGTGTCTGTGCGACGCTGGCCAGCCGAATTCGAGGCGTGCGGCACGTCAACTGGGGCGAGGGCGAGGCAGGCAGCTAGGGTAGCGATGGTAGGGTTGGTGTTCTTCCGGGTCCGAATCAAGCACAAGAGCAGCGCAGAGCAAAGTGGGCGGGGGACGAAGCCTTTTAAGCCCAGGCCAGCCAGCCAGCCAGCCCGCCCGCCCGAGACTTTTGACTTTTCACATACCGCTGCCAGGGACGGGACCAAGACGCTTCTCTTTGGTTGCGATTCACACCTCTGGCTATCGCATCTCAAGGCCAACACCGCGCCAATGCTCGTAATGTTGCAGCCGCACCCATCGATCTAGCTTGACACAGTTCAGCCGCACTGCACTTCTATTTTAGAACGCAGATGGCCAGCCGTGATTCGTCCACGGTTGGCGAACGCAGGTTCCGAAAGGTGGTGGCTCTGCTTCACGTTTGCTTCACCACATTCTGCATTGTTGTGCATTGCCAGAGCCATGTTGGGTCGTGAAGTGACAGACGGCATCTCTCGATGCCATGAGATGAGAACGAGTTCGTGACCCAAATGCACCCTACTCTACTCTCTACGCGGAGATGCGGCTTTCCAAGCTTTTAACTTCCCGAGACAACTTAATCGCGGATCATATGGTGCGATGACGAAAGGTCATTGGCCAGGGCACCCATGGTGTACCCCGCATCCATTCTCTACCCGGCACTCCAAACGTCATTGCCCGCACAACCGAGAGATATCAAGATCTTTCCACTCTCTACATATCCCACTCCACCTGCCCCACCATCGAGTTGCTACCATCGGAAACACAGCAAAAACTACTCCACATCGATCAATCGCTCCATTCGGTTGATTTCATGGTCCTCGCCATTCTCTCTCGAGCAGCTCTACCCCGGCAAACAACAAAGTTCACCTTCAAAGTCCGAGTTCATTTTTCTCCGTGACGGTAAGGTTCCGACAAGCTAACCTTGACAGCATTTACATACTACCAAACGAACCATGAAGATCCACAGCATCCCGATGTGTGAGAGCACTTGTGGTTTCCGAATCCCATCAAAGATGCTGACCGCCACCAGGGACAGGATCCCACGACAATTACGCTTATCTGTAAACATCCCCGAACCCCTCGCAGTTGACCTGGTCATGGGTGGGTAACTGACAGTTGCGTTAGGGTAATCGATGATAAAACCAAAGATGCCATGGTTATCGACCCAGCGAACCCACCCGAGGTTTTGCCAGTTCTGAAGGAATTCATAGACTCTGGCAGCATCAACTTCAAGGGCATCATCAATACTCACCAGTACGCCCCACTCTTCCTAGCATCAATGATGTAACCATTGCGGTATATATACCGTGGTAAATATCGGGCGGTGATCATCGTTGATCTGCAATCGCTCCGGACCTGAAATCCGAACTGACTTTTCTCCCAGCCATGGCGACCACGCCGGTGGCAACACCAGAATCTTAGCAGAATACAAAGGCCTTCCAGTCATCGGCGGAAAAGACTGCGCAGCCAAAACAACGACTCCCGCCCACGGAGAAACCTTCAAGATCGGTGACTCGATTACAGTAAAGGCTCTGCACACGCCCTGTCACACGCAAGATTCCATCTGCTATTTCGTACAGGACGGTGACGACAAGGCCGTGTTTACCGGGGATACACTATTTATCGCAGGTTCGTTTTACTATATCTTATTGCGTGGCTTACCGCTGTTAAACGTATGGGATGAGACAGGATGCGGCCGCTTCTTTGAAGGAACGGCGGAGGAAATGCACACGGCGCTCAACAAAATCCTAGCACCACTCCCCGATGACACGAAAGTCTACCCGGGACACGAATACACAAAAAGCAACGCAAAGTTTGGCCAGAGCGTGTTGGATGTCATCCACGTACAAAAGCTGCAGCAGTTCTGCGAGAGCAACAATGAAACGCAGGGCAAGTTCACGATTGGCGATGAAAAGGTATGATGAAACATCTTGCACACACACGAGGGGTTGGTGTACTGACAACCTGTAGAACCACAATGTTTTCATGATGGTAGATGATCCCAGAATCCAGCAAGCCACAGGCAAGACGGACCCGGTGGAAGTAATGGCCAAGCTGAGAGAATTGAAGAATAACTACAAGTAAAGTGTTGGTAAGATGGCTCCGTATACATTCCTTTCAGTACCACGGGATTAACGACCGATATAAAACAGCCCCGTTTTGCCTGGAGAATTGTTGGTGTTTTGCTGACAGTCCCGTCTACGTTTGCAGTCCTGCTTCGAACAAGTTGTAAGGTTCTTTGATGGGCGGCTGTTGTGACAATGGGAAACGATCATCTGTTTCGGAATGTCTCAATGCGTGAATCACATCACGATACATCACCCGATGACAAGCCTCTATATTACAGCCCAGCCTTGTCCAACGTTGCACCAGCCGTGGCGTTTTTGGATGCATAAGTGTGTGTACCCTCTTACATCTGCGACCGCCATATCCCTCAGGTTCGATTTGTCTCGTTATCAGGCTCGTAAGCTCGCCCTTATGGTAAACTGGATAGATGTAACAACCCACTTGTGTTTCAGAAGTGCATAACGGTTCTCCCCATGCATATCGAATACTTGCAAGTGAGATAGCGTGATAATTTTTCAATTTAGAGTACTCTACAAAGGCTGCATGTATGCATATCAAAAAAGAGGCTCATCTCGGCAAAACTACTGTATCTGGGCCTGTCAGGTTCGCCCCAAAATAGGCTAGATAACCATCCGAGTGATATTCCGTGCCTTGCTAAACAAGATGGTTTCCATGATCCATGGTAGGGCCATCTGCATGTACTCTATCTACCCACCCTACTACTAGGATAACTCGGGAGAGCTATTCCTGCAGTCCAGTGCAACGGTATATAGCGGATCTACACCCGCACGACCCTGCCTCCCCGCCAACGACAAAAATAGTTCGCGACCTGGAACATCGCTGGAGAATCACTCCCGCTGCTTCCGTGCTATGGAGAATGACGTTTTGACGGTTAAGTAGCGGGGGAGGACGATCCTATCTCCAGGCTCATATTTCAACATTCCTTGCAGCGTCTTATCGAACTTTGCCACCTTCTCCGGATGCCTCGTACCACCACGGACCACCATCCTCTGATCCCCGCGAAACTTGCCCCATCTTCGCCAAAGTAATGCTTGTATTGAGAAGTCGTGAGAGAGAGATAGCGGGCGAAGTCCCTAATATATGGCTGAGTAACCAGTACCCCAATATGTAACACCCCTGCATCCGACTCTCTCGCCCGCTCTATGAGGCCGCAATCTGTAATTTCTCGAAGATGTATCTTTGGTCCGGCGTATGGGGAACAACTAGTATCATCAGACCACCCCACCACCCCCGGAAGCCTAGTTCTAAACGGGGTTTTACCGATCTGTGCATGATTGGACTGATGCAGCTGGGGGGTAATTTCCGGTGAGTTTATCGGGCAATCGGGGACGGTAGAGTCAAACTCTCGAGTTGGTCGATGTGGACAGGCTAGGATATCGGGTTGTTACGGGGACGACGATAGGCTGAGTGAGTACTGTGGCCGTTTCGCCCAATGGAGGATCTTCTATGCTTGTGGGTCGTAGACAGAACCGACTAGCTTATGCACCAATCACCGTTGACTTGGAGCGGGTGGTCGTCAGGATGCATGGGTAAGGGTTTGAATATCAAACTGACGACTTCGCACTATTGAGGCACCAGACTCGCCCTCGACTATGATACCAGTACATCCGTGAACTTTCCCCATCCCAATTCAAACTTTCACTGCTGCTCCCGCAAGAAGCTGGTGACCATACAGGTCAAGCTGCGTTTATCGTACGCCGTAGGGACCTCATCGATATTATCGCTATAATTGCCCGCCGTAATGGTTACAATTGCTGCGGGGCGATCGCAGGGTGCGGTTAAACGTGGACGGTGGGCGCGGAGGGACGGTGGCCCAGACGCGGGAGCATCTCCTCCGTCACTGCAGCCGGTGGAAATACCAGCAGCCGGAGCTCTGGAAGGAGGTGGGGAAGGCAACGGGCTGGAAAGCGGGCAGGTGTCGGAAGGTGCAGATATCTGAGCTGTTTTCCATGGAGATATGTGACAAGGTGGTGATGGACTTCCTTGCGGCCACGGACGTTGGGAAGTTCCCGCCTGGGTGGGGTCGGCGGTGTCTTTCTTTTCTCGTCCCTTTTCTCTTTTACTATTTCTTTATCAGTGGGGACGGAGGGTAGCGGGTGGGAGCTTCGCCACCTAACCGGCTCGCCCGGAGTCCTGCCATACTCTAGCTAGAGTAAATACAGTATGAATAAACAACAACAATGTGGACGGTGACACAACTACTTGCGCCTCCCGTGAACCGGACTGTTCCGTTCAGATGCACTAGCGAATCAAAGTCGCCATCGAAAGCAAGGTCCCGTTCAATGAAAGATCGGCTGGGGTTCATCCACTTCCTCCTGCTCAATTTCCCTTGTTAGGTCCGACTCGGGATTAACAAGAGGAATGAGCTTAGGCAGAATTTTGGTCTGTAATTCGTTCGGTTTGATGAGGTTGGGATTTGGGTGATCAGAATAGGCTGCACGCAGTATTTAGGACAAGATCGTTATCCAGGTTGCTTTGTATCGGTGCTAGGTTTCTTTACTGATAATATGGAATCTGGAGTCGAGACATTCGGTCCCGCTCATAACTCCCCATCCAGCGATACAGGAGAGAATTTTTGTGAGAGCAATATAGGTGGTGGCAATCATTGAACAGGTTGTTAACTGCCACTGTTAGGGACTTGCGCAAGCACCTTGATGTCTGTCGCGTTGAGTCTGCCAAGTGTTGGGCAAACCCGCAGGCTTCATCCATAGGAGTAATATCTTCAATGTCTAAGTCTTCTGGAGTTATATATTTGACAGCAGTGTCTCCTCGGTGCCATCGTAGTCGTAAACTCTAGTCCCCACTCATTCCACGTCTTAACATAGAATCCGACCCTATAGATCCCAATCATCAGCTGGGAAATAGATAATGCAGTCGCATTCACCAGAAATTGGTATGTCTACTCTGCTGACGACAGGGCAGAGCGTGCCTGCGCAGCACAGATTGACCAAGTAGGTATAAATCGCGCTATCAACAGTCCGCTTCTGTTCGGCGCCGTAGAACATCTCGAGACTCTTCGGCCTCCAGATCCAATACTCCGAAGCGGCCAGCCCGGCCAGATTTGACCCCGACCGAGGCCAGTCTGTGCCAAGGTAGACCTGTAGAATAGAGAGGCCTGGGTCAACCTAGGTCTGCCAGAAGCTGACCGGATCGAACCATACAGCCAAATGTCCGCAGTCCAGATAGGTATCTGTAGTCCGGCATCTCCTGAATCAACCCAGACCGACCCATTCCAATAGCGGCTTCATATGTGGTGGTCTATATCTGACCGGTTTGCAAATCTGGTTCGATCGGCGCTTCGATACATTGTCCAAATCACTTTACCGGATGGTGGTGCTGCTGCGGGCTGGGGTATCGTGCGACTGCGCGCAGAGCTTGCATGGGGGTACTGTTGGATTAGCTGCTGGTGCCCTCATGATGCATTAGGTCTGGGAATAGATCTTTGGTAGTGGTTAGTTATTAGGGAACATAGATGCCCGCAAAGGAAGAAAGGGAAGAGAAGGTATTGTGCGGTCCCGAATGCCCGCTATTATCTACCTCCCGCGCGCGCCTGATCGAGGTTACCTATATAAACCCAATATATCAATAAATCAGAGTTTGAGGTCAAATCATCTGCGTTCGGTCTTCTGCATACCGGGAGCAAAATCCACTCCGACGGGAACTAAACACAGATACGCGGCGGAGGCTTATATTTCGGGGCTGATTATTAATAGGTCTTCTAGAATCAAGTTCGGGCTCCGAGATATACCCGCTGTCAAGCACGTGCACTCTCCAGTGAAATTTGAGGCGGCAGTTTTTCTAAGCAGTTTTTTCTGATAGTGGCTTTGAGAAACGTTGATATCATGCTGGTGATACGCGGCGCGGGCTTATGTCTAGCGTCAGACACGAGAAGGAATGTCTGACTCCCGAGAATCTATTCCAAGGTCTGGGACCGGCGGAAGAAAAAATTTCGGCATACCCGTACCGCCAATATATTGTCCAGCCGGAAGAGTGAGAGACTCGACTGAGAGACTCTGGGTCAACACCTGATGCTCCTTAGCCTATGAGTGGATATGCTAAATCCAGACAGCACTACTTCCCGAGGACGTTCTGGCCTACCGTAGCCGAATTCGGTTTCTCGGGATTGTATCAAGCCTAATATCTCATGCCTATCAACCAGTATCCACTTCGGGAACATGTTTACCTGCAAGAAGATAGGTCAATGTTGGGGATACCGCGTCTTCATTGCTAAGGCACGGAGTTTTGCCAATGCCGTGAACCGCAGAAAATGTTGTGATTGTCTAACTATTCTAAATGAGCGGGTATCTGGAATTTGGTGCGTTAATCCAGACATTCTGTTTCAGTATGTAATTTATATTCGAACTGAGCCAAGTCCATCTCATTGATACAGATCTCTGACCTCTTTTCTACACATATTTGCAGTAGGCCCTAGCCAACTTGCTTCTTGAAGTGTTCCCTCTGATAGGGAGTGGCCGAGAACAAGCGAGAAGTGTCGAACGGGGTTTAGCCGTGGCAGTGTGATGCGGCCATCTCCAGCCACAGCGGGTAATGGTAAGAGGCTGGTCGATGGGCAACGTTTGCTACTAGGAATGGGAAGTTCCGACAACGAGGCAGAGGGGTAAATTTATGAGATGGGTGTCTACCATATACGATGCCATACTGGCCACGGCGGAATTTGCACCACGTCATAACGGCATCTTTAGACAGTGTAGAGCGGGCTCTTGGTGAATCCTAATGACATAATACTCGCGGGTTGAGTCCTCGTACTCCTAACATTAGCCGGCGAGATGTCTGGAAATACCGTGAGTCTAGGACTGGGGATTATTTGTCCAAGACCTCAGGACTGTGTGAGTGATGCAGAGTGATTACTATTCTGCGCATGTATTCCAAAGAAATATATCCGGCGAGCGGGGACTTTAGGAGTTAGACAGCGGCTATAACCAATGTGAAAAACATTGATGACGTTTATTGCTTGCGGGAGAGGCCGCTGCCCGTGGCTGTGGGATCCGACGGATCCCCGCCCCACTTCGCTGAGTCGGCAGGAGCGCCTATACCGAAGTATACATAACCCCACCTTCAAGCTCCCCAACCATCACCGCTAACTCCTCGCACTTCAACTCGATTATCCACCATCTCAATTCTCAATTGTACCACATTATGTCGACAGTTGGAAAGGTGTCCAAAACTCACCCACAAAGCTTTTTTCGCCACCCCTGCATCACGATAAACACCGCTAACGCTCGGCCTCTTCTGTATAGACGATTACTTGCAAGGCCGCTGTTGCTTGGGAGGCCGGAAAGCCTCTGAGCGTCGAGACGATCGAAGTCGAGGCACCAAAGGCCCACGAGGTCCGAATTCAGGTCTATTACACCGGTGTTTGTCACACGGGTACCACAACCTTTTCTCTCTACTAATGACGTCAGATGAGATGAATGGTTGCTGATGTAGATGGCACGATGGGTAGATGCATTCACACTCTCCGGAAAGGACCCCGAAGGTGCTTTCCCCATTGTTCTTGGCCACGAGGGTGCCGGTATTGTCGAGTCGGTCGGTGAGGGTGTTACCAACGTCAAGGTTGGAGACCATGTTGTTGCCCTCTACACTCCCGAGTGTAAAGAGTGCAAATTCTGCAAGTCTGGAAAGGTTTTTTTCCTCCTCTTCCTGTAGGGGCTGTGCTGACCCCGCATAGACAAATCTCTGCGGAAAGATAAGAGCTACCCAAGGGCGGGGTGTAATGCCCGACGGAACCTCTCGGTTCAAGTGCAAGGGCAAGGAGCTGCTGCACTTTATGGGCTGCTCCACTTTCTCCCAGTACACCGTTGTTGCCGATATCTCTGTTGTCGCCATCACCCCCGAGGCGCCCATGGACCGGACGTGTTTGCTCGGATGCGGTATCACCACGGGATACGGAGCGGCCGTTGTCACCGCCAACGTCGAGAAGGGTTCCAGCGTTGCCATCTTTGGCGCCGGATGCGTCGGGTTGTCGGTGATCCAGGGAGCAGTCAAGAACGGCGCCAAAAGAATCATTGTAGTCGATGTCAACGACGCAAAAGAGGAGTGGGCAAAGAAGTTTGGTGCCACCGAGTTTGTCAACCCTACAAAACTGGGTAAGCCCGTGCAGGACTATCTGATAGAGATCACCAATGGAGGTTTGGACTACACTTTCGACTGCACTGGAAATGTGGGTGTTATGAGGGCGGCGCTGGAGGCGTGTCACAAGGGTTGGGGTCAATCCATTATTATTGGTGTTGCGGCTGCTGGACAAGAGATCTCGACAAGACGTTGGTTTCCCGTGAAGTTATATTTGAGGATTGTGCTGATTGTTTTATAGCGTTCCAGCTTGTCACTGGTCGTCAGTGGAAGGGATGTGCATTCGGTGGTATCAAGGGCCGGTCACAACTTCCTGATCTCGTCGACGACTATATGACCGGAAAGCTGAAGGTAGATGAGTGTAAGTTCCACCTACAGTTCAGCACTCGCTTCCTGTATATACTAATTATCACTTCTAGTCATCACTCATCGCAAGAACCTCAATGAGATCAACGATGCCTTCCAAGTCATGCACGCTGGAGATTGTATCAGGTGCGATGCCCTCCACCACCCTCTACCGCTCTCTTCTCCAATACTGACTTGAGTAGATGCGTTGTCGATATGGTTAACCTGTAGGTACCGGAGCTCTCAACGTTTCCTTTTCTTGTATTCCTTGGGTGGTGTTCTCTGTCGGGATTTGTTCTCCTTTTGCCAAAAAAAATCTGAATCTCATTCAACAATAGTAACACTAGAACTGCAAAACTATAATAACATACCGGCGGGCGGCGGCAGCGGGACAAAGGTAAGTAACATTCAACTAGAGGTAAGACGGCATGAGTACACATTAGCATTATACCAAGCAACTTTTGTTATCCTTTGTTTATATTCAAGCGGTTTTTTTCTTTCGGATTGGGCACTGTAGGTATAGTATACCCCCCACCTATCTTGTAATTTTTGTATTCGCTGCCCCACCACCCACCACCCACTGCACGCCGTACAGTAGTGATATTTCTAGTGTAATCCCGCCGTCGCCAATCGTGATGTGATGCACATTGCCGCCGCTACTACCCAGCGGTCAAGAATGAAATACATGAAACCCCTGTGACGCCAACTAACCGGAAAAAAAGGAATCCATAAAATAGGTATATCCCAGAGAAAACCATATAACAATGCCCAAAGACGCCGGCTAAGTATAAACCAAGATAAAAGTGGTAAATTGAAGCACACTAACTAACCTCCCACCTTAGTCACGAACTCTAGCTCGGGGGTAAAGCTCTCGGGATGATTGGATATACATAATGATACGTTGCGGCCTGGAAAGGGACCGCCTAACTGGGTGTTGGCAGTCTGAGCGGCGGCGGTAGCAGAGGGCGCTTCTAAGTTTAGGGGTCGAGCTGGGCTTTCCTAAGCATGCTGTTGGGAAAGTAGACTGGATTTAGTCGCAAGGGTCTCGAGAACCAGTTAGTCGAGGGGCAAAAGTGCGACCTCGTATTGTTACACGGAGTCCATGATTCTCCTCCTCCCTAGCCGGTCGCCCGCTCGCCCTGCCGTATCGTGCCGTGCCGTGCCGCGCTCACCCACACTCGAGCTTGTTGGTTGATATTTCTTCACTTCATATCTCAAATATGCTGCTCGTCCCATTGTTCCACCTCCTTCCTAACACCCCCGCTTCCTCACGCCTTTTCATCAAAGACAATACTCTCGACCCCTCTCGCCAGTGCCGGAGCCCACAAGTCTGCGGACCCGTTCTCACGTGCCATGAGTTCCATAATTTGTTCTCTCCCCCACGCCGGTGTCGCGTGCCGACTGAGGACATGCGAAAGGATACGAGTCAATTCCTGCGACTGCGTGGGTGTGGGCACGACACGGAGGAGGCAGGCGTGGAAGGCTTTACGCTGTCGCGAGGGGAGCGTCGAGGGTAGGGTTATGAATATGTGAGTGAGGATGGAGATTAAGGAGGTGAAGACGGGTGATGAAGATTTTTGGTTTCTGGGTGACGTCGGTAATGGGGGTGGCGGCTCGGGGACAGAGGGTTTGACGGTGTTCTTGATTGAAGCTAGGAGTGGGGAGAGGCTGGGAACTAAAGAGTTGACGGAGCTCCATTTTGGGGCTAGGACTGGGGATGCGGGACCAGTGGAGCTTTCGGTGGATGGAGATGTGGAGCGCATTGGCAGAGGAGGGGGTGGAGCTTTCTCTGACATCATTGTCGTCGTTGGAGTCTCTTCGAGTTGTTGAGCGGGTGTCGGTACTTTTATTGGAAATCAGTCGGGGGGCCTTCGAGGTGGTGGTGCGCTCACAGCAAACTTACATGAGCTACTGCATTTCGCTTCATGTCGCGACACATCCTCCCTCCTTGTAAATTGCCGTTTGCAGCGGCGACACTGCATTGACGACATATCCGACAGCAACGCAGCATGTTTTGGACACTTTACTGCTTTCGTCCGCACGTGTCTGCGGAGATGGCACATCTTCGATAGCGTCAGGTTGCACGCCGGACAGATATTTGACGGCTCGGATTGCTGGCCAAAGTGTTCATCTAGCTCTGCCCCAAGTTCCTGGCATTTTCTCATGGCATCTCGAATCGGATCGAGATCGGCGGGGAAAGCACCGCTGTCGATCAGGTGGGTGAAGATGTCTTGAACGGCGTTGAGGCGCTGGTGGAGGAGGAGGTTGGGGGATATTGAGGAGTTGGAGAGTCTGTGGCGTTTTGTCTGCGACGCAAGAGGGCTCGGGCTCCTTCGTCGCTTGGAGGTTGAGGGTAAGTTGTGCGGCGATTGTGGGGGTTTGACATCGCGCTGGCGCGGGGATGCTGTTGATTTGGATGTTGAGGTATTGGATGTTGAAGATGGTGACGGCAGGGGAGCGCGCGGCATTTTGTAGATGGTGACGACGACGCGGGTGCGGAACGACGTCGTGTTATTTCGTGGAACCTTGATTTTGTGATGGTGATGAAGTGGAGATCGAAGCTTTGTGGGTTGGGGGTGGTTGGTGTTTGGTCTCCTGAGTTTGAGCAATTGGTGAGACCGTAAGACTAAAAATAGGTAACACAAACGAACGAACCCTTGCCCTTGGGAACGAAGCTTCTTTCCTCACTCAGCGTCACTCTCACCACTCTCCAACGTCTCGACGACTTCATGCGAGCTACTATAGGAGATAGTGACGGGCAAGGGTGCGGAAGGTGATACATTAGACGTTTAGAATGTATGGTACGACAACAGTCTACAGCCAACACCTGGTTGCATGGAGTTCCGGTTCGACGATGCAACTGACCTCGGAGTTACAAACACTATCACCGCTGGATCCGGTGAGCAGCTGATTAGTCGCGACGGACTACATATGATAGTACACCGCACTTTTCCCCACCCTACCTCAGAAACTCTATTACTTAAACGTCTAGCTGCTTCCCTCAACTTCACCTCTCCAAGACAGCTCGGATATGACCGAGAAGTCCCTCAGTTCCAGCTCAGCTGCGGATGTACCTTTGTTGCTGAGCTACAAGCCGTATTCCGATGGAGGTGACGGTATGCTCTGGTTCTTTCAGTCTCGGCACATTTGATATAGTTTCTGACTGCTTTGCAGATGAAGCAATCTCTACCGCTCGGAGTACCCAAGCCATTGCACACCGAGGGTATGCTTGTGCGGCGCCTCGGTGATGGGCTTTGGATAGCATAGCTGCTGACCAAGATTATGCCTAAACTTGTAGGTTCAAAGTGGAATTTCCAGAAAATACTTTGGTAGCGTTCGAGGGGGCTGTGAAAGCTGGTGTACATGCAATTGAAACGGGTGAGCAAAGATGGAGATTCATTTCCGTGTTCTGCACTAAGTTGGCGCTGTAGATCTCCACTTGACCCGCGATGGGGTAGTTGTGATATCACATGTATGACCCTTTAACCACTCGCTCTACAGGATAGGTCAGTTACTTATGGAGACCCAGGATGCAACATTGAAGCGCTGTTTTGGCGTAGATAAGAAGATCAGTGACTGTGATGTTGCGTACATCAAGACGCTGTGTACATTAAAAGAACCCCATGTACCAATGCCGACTCTGAAAGAAGTCGTGGAGTTTCTGTACGAATCTGCCGCCCAAAAAATATGGCTTCTGTTAGATATCAAACTCGACGATGACGCTGCCGATATGATGAGACTGACAGCTGAGGCAATCCAATCTGTACACCCCGGCACCGAGTACTGGAAGGAAAGAATCGTGTTGGGATGCTGGAGGTTGAAGTATGTCTCGGTATGCTACTTCCCAAAAGCCATCGGAAATGCAAGCTAAGACACATTATATAGCTATGTCAAAAATATCTTCCTGGGTTTCGTATCGTGGTAAGTTATGTCGTTATTAGGGTGCAGGGGGCTTGTGTTGACAGGAATATACAGCACATCGGGTTGTCTGTTCCATATGCTCGGGAGTTCTTGGAGTACCCCAGTGTTGGGTTCAATATATGGTGGCCCCTCTTACAAACATCTGCAGGGAAGAAATTTGTTAAAGAGGCCAAAGACTCGGACAGGGCGGTCTTTGTTTGGACCATAAACGACGAAGATACCATGAAGTAGGTCCCCCTGATGGTATATACCATTCTGGATAATAATCGGTTGTAGGTGGGCTATTAAGAACGACTTTATAGATGGTGTCTGTACTGATAACCCCGTGAAGTTCCTCCAGTATGTTGTACCTGTGCTACCATTTGGTCGGCTGCTAACCGTTCAGACTGTGCAATGGTTATGCCAGAACCTGGATTCAGGCGCCATCATCGTCATTGGTGACTATTGCTATCTGGAGAGTTATGGCTAGTTTGTTCTCGGTGTTCTTTCGATGGCGATACGGAAAAGAGGACAAGCTTTTCGTCCAATGGTACATGTCCGGTAGCGGCCGTGATTGCTATGGTGGTGCTTGTGTAAATAGACCAGTCAGCTTGTGCTGTTGGCGCATATAGTATGCTTTTTGAGTAGAATACGAGGTTTTGATGATGGTGTTGCAGGTTGAGTAGAATGGTACTCTAAGTACACGTGCACACCTAGTCGATATCGTCATCCCGCAGCGGCAACTTCCGCGCCAAAAGCCTACGAAGTACTGACCGCCGCACTTTGTTCAGCTCCAGAACAGACACCCCAGCTTTACCATCCCAAAACACTAAATACCCTCGAAATGTCCGAAACCGTAGCCCCGTACACCTCGATTGACCACGACATCTTTGCGACTGTCCAGGAGCAAATTGAGCTAGACACCCAAGTTAAAGAAGTCTGATTTGTTACCCCGCGAAACATCGCGAACCTCCAAGAGCTTACCACCCAGAGTATAGAACATCCGAGATGCATTGAAAAGCCTAGATAAGCAGTGTGTGTGCCGCATCTTCCTCGTCTTCCGTTCATCGATCAATTGAACTCTGCTAAAGAAGAAGAAACAGTGAAACAGATCAGCTCTACCCTTTCTCGCGTTCACTCTGTCTCGCCCACCGAAAGTACCAATACCCCTAGGTCCCTATTGTACCCTATTTTCTGAAGATCCTCCCGTAGTTCCTCTTCTTGTTGCCAAAGCAAAGCCAAACTTCGAGGATGCTCGGAAAGAGCTTCATGGACTCATCGAGACGGTGAAGGAGTATCCGTACTACAAATACAACGGGATGTGGACCAGGGATCTTCAAAACTTTGTGGGTGTTTTCCAAAAGCGTTACGTTGGCAATTGTTTAATTATAGGGTAATAGACTTTTTTGGTACTGCTTGAGATTTGGTTGGAGAGGATGTACACCACCGATTCTCCGCAACCCGGAAATGCGTTGTTGACGATTGAAGAGGTTGGAGAGCGTCTAGGAGGTGAAGTTCATCGAACGGATAGGTTGTGACAGGAGCACTGATAGGCCGTAGTCCCGGTCAATCTGAAGACGGAGGATAAGTTCCATATAACCATCGAAGAGTATCTTCATGCCGTCATTACCCTGGTGGAGGAATTGGTTTGTCACTCATAACTACTGCTCTGCATCACTACTAATGACCGTAATAGTCTCGCCTCATGACCAATGCCGTCACCCAACGCGACTTCAAGAGACCACAGTTAATCAGCACGTTCGTCAAAGACATCCACTCGAGCTTCCAAGTGTTGAATCTCAAGAATGACTCACTGAGGAGGAGGAGTGATGGATTAAAGTACAATGTTAAGAAGGTGGAGGATATCTGCTATGACTTGATTGTGCGGAATCTGATCACGACTGAGCCGGCAAAGAAGGAGGATGCGATGGAGAATTAGGAGCCTTCTAGGCTACTTAAGGCTGTGATAGAAGCTACTTAAACACTTGGTATAGAGCTTTCTACATACGGGGAAGGACTCTTGCAGGATAAGCAGCAAAATGCTCGTCATTCGTAATCGGATTCCATGAGTGATATATTGTGATCCGTGATAGCGGTAACTAGTTTGTTAATCACGATGTCTGGCGTTGAATCACTTTGCAGGACATTGTAGAACCAGTCATAGGATACCAGAACGTCGTCGCTCCACAGCGCCCCATGGGGACAGACAAGCCACAACACCCGGAGAAAAATCCACCCCCTGACCCAATCGCATCCACAACCCGAAGAGGTGCCAATCCACTGCCGTGACGCGTCTTCTACAAAATGCCATCACCCCGCACCATTATTCGCTTGGTTCTGTTGTGCGCGTCCTTCTTTGCGCTCGCAGGCTCGGCCATTGACACCTCAACGCCGCACTCACACCTCGAGCTCTCAATCCCCGACCTTGACCACAAGTTACAAGAATGTCAATTCGTCCAAGAATTGAACCAGCAGCGCCTCGATGCGCTTCCGGAGACTTCGTCGCTGATGAAGCGCGTGAGGGTCCTTTTCCCCGGCAGCCCCGCAGTTAACTCTCTTCTTGCGACCGCGTACATTTCTGGCCCTCCTAGTATTACCCCACCTCCCCTTTTCCCTCCGTGAGAAGTAGCGGTTGGCTGACGGGGATAGACTTTCTCCTCGCGCTATGTCCCGCCGATATTGACCCCTCCTCGCTATCCGTCATGGTCGCATTTGCAGTCGGTGGTCTGCTCGGTGATACGTTGTTGCATCTGGTCCCGCAGACGTTTATGGGCGAGCCGCATGATGAGAAGGCACACTTTGTGCTGAACGATGCGAACCGCAATGCTGTGCTCGGTACGCTTCTAGGGCCATCGCACGGGGGGGAGCTGCAGATTGACTGGTTGTAGGATTGTTCATCTTCATTGGCTTCGCGACGTTTGTGGCTATGGACAAGACTCTTCGGATCGTGACCGGGGGAGCAGGGGAGCACGGGCATTCCCACTCGCACTCACCCTCCTCCTCGGTGAAAGGAACCGGTGCCGAAACCAGTGATGCCAGCGGCCTCACAAAGCGCCGAAAGAATGGTAACGTCAAGGGTGACGAGAAGGAGGAGAAAAAGGCGTCCTCTCAGAGCGTCAAGCTCTCCTCAGTTCTGAACCTGATCTCGGACTTCACCCACAACATCACTGACGGCCTTGCGATGTCGGGCGCCTTCTATGCCGGCCCCCTCGTGGGCGCAAGTACCTGCTTCGCCGTGATGCTTCACGAGATCCCGCACGAGATTGGCGATTTTGCGCTCCTGATCCAGGGCGGGTTTACAAAGTGGCAGGCTATGGCGGCGCAGTTCGTCACTGCGCTGGGCGCGTTCACGGGGACATTGATTGGGATTGCAATTCAGGAGTATTCCGCATCTGGGGGGGAGGAGGCTTTGGGGGGTGGGATCAAGATGGGAGAGGGGATCATGGGCACGGATCTCAGGGCTGGCGATCTTGTCCTGCCGTTTACCGCCGGAACATTCTTGTATGTGGCGTTCAGCGCGGTCCCGGAGATTTTGGAGACGGGGAGTAATAAGAGGGAAGAGATGGTGAAGGCGCTGAAACAGGGGTGAGTTCTCTTCTCGGTGTAATCAGTAAATATATAGGCTAATGGAACATAGTGTTGCGATGGCGACCGGGTTTGCGCTGATGTTTTTGATATCAGAGTAATGGTCTGCAATTCAGCTGTATTCTAAGGACTTGATTGGGTTTTGGGTCTCTGGAGCGTTGCGCTATAGACGGATACAGAGTGCTAATGGGAATGGGGTATGAGATGAAGTAGAGTAGATGGGAACGAAAAGGATAACACGCAGAACTCCACTACATAACAAACAAGCAAACATAAATCCAACCAGTAGATCCCGTTTAAATGACCCAGCAAAAATAACACCTCCCTGCCAGTCAGAGTATACATGGTATCGGACAGGACTTCCCTCTCTCACTAGTCCGCGTGCATCCCGTTAATCATTCCATCCATACTCTTCTTCTTCCGCCTGAAATACTCCACAAACAGATCCACCAGCTTGTAGACCCAATTCCCGCTCACGAGCACACCACCAATAATATTAACCATCCTAACCGCAAACTTCGTAAACGGCATGCGATGCTCATTGATAGTCAAAGTCAACGGCTCAATATCGAACTTAAAGAATATCCCCGGTACTTGGTATGACGAGACCTGTCTACTATGCTCTGTGACCGCATACTGATTCGTCATAAGACTCCGGCGCGACGTATCGGAGTGGTAAATCGTGGGCACAATACTCAGATAGTACTGGAACTTGTAGAAATTCTCGTCGGTAGTAGCCTTGACATCGTCGAGCGGGTTCACAAGCTTAGGATAATAATCACCAAAGCTGAGCTCATTGATGACATGCGAGAAGTTGAAAGTCTTATGATCGATATGTTTCCCGAGGGAATTGTACCCGTGGCCAGCGGCAGTGATGTGGAAGTCGCCCATGACGCGATTGACCGCCATGCTCCCGTAGATCCTGCAGCTGCTTGTATCGATCTTCCTGAGCCACGACGTCGTCTTGCGTCCGCTCTTGCCAAACTTTGATTTCTTCGCCTTTGCGAGGACGTTGTAGACGTGGTCCTCGCGGCCGCCGAGTTGGACGAGCCGGTGCGCTGACGTGTCGTCGAAGGATGTTTGTTCTTTGGTTAGGATGTCGCCCGCGAGGATGTGGTCCATTGCTGCGTCCTGCACGTTGATGTGTAGAGAGTCGCAGGGCATCGCGACGGTGATGTCGAGGTTGATCTGTAGCGCGTGGTCGGCTGCGGCCGTGTGCTCCACCGTGAAGGCTTGTGTTTCGGTGCCGTCGAGGTGCTGCAGAAGCTCCATCCATGTGAGGTAGATGCAGAGTATCGTCACGAAGATTGTGAGGGCGCCGCCGCGCGAGGAGGAGACGCGGTAGGTTTTCCGGGTTTTTGCTGGATCAGGGTCAGTGGGACGGTGGGAAGGAGGGTGGGATTTGGGGGCATACGGAAGGCATCGAATGTCTTCAGCCCCGACGTTTTGTCGCTAAAGTCGTCGTCGTTCATGGTACTCATCGCTGCAGGAGGAGTGTTGTGTTGTGCATTGGTAGTTGGAGAGGAGGAGAGTTTAGAGCTTGAATTGAGGTTGAGAGTTGGCACCCCCGAAAAGGACAGAGTTGCGCCGACTGTAACAGCGGCTAGGTATCATGGAACGTCACTCGACAAAACAAGTTTCGGCGTCTCGACCTGGAAAAGGTACTTTTCTGCAAGTTTGAGAGGTGTGAGGCTTTTTATGGCCTTTATGGGGATCCTTCACAGGTTTGATACTACCGTTAACAAATTGCGTGACGAGCCGTTCGACGGCGATCATTGCATTGCGGTGCTCTAGGGACTAGGGTTGATTCCAACTGCAATATTCCTCCTACTTTCCACTAACTACCCCCAACTCCACTTCATCTCCAGACAATGACAACAACTATTGAATCTCTTCCTGATGAGCTACTTGTCGAAATCACAAGGAATCTTTATGATCCTTCCGAAGATTATTATATTAAAGATTTCCATGAAGAGACCGGCGTGCGTTCCTACCATGTCAGCAACCTCCGTCTTGTCAGCCGGCGGTTCTCATGTATCACTACCCCATTCCTCTACGAGTACTTCGAAGCTTCCAGATTTCGTTCGATCCGCCGCATTAGACAGTTCCTCCATCTCCTAAACCAGCAGCCCGATGTTGCACGATATACAGAGCGTGTGGTTATGAGATACGATGCCTACGAATATCTGTCCCAACCCTATAACGCGTCTGCCGCGGCGTTGTTACTGTGCAAGCTGAGGAACCTGAAGAGTATATGTGTCATCTCGTTCAATGACGACAGCGACGGCATGTTTTGGAGGGCATGGAGAAATATTTCACCCTCACCGACGCTCCCGGTTCTTGAGGTCTTTCGATGGAATCACTATCAAAGGGGAGGAAATTACCGACCCAACCTAAACCATCTTCTACCTGTGATGGCTGCCGCTCCAAAACTTAAGAAGGTCAAGGTGGACTCATGTCATGTAAAACTTGATCTCAGAGCCGAAGTGCCAGAGGAACTAGTCCCGCCGAAGCTGTCAGAATTACTCCTCACCCCCGGCTTGGATTTATCAATAGTGACCTCGCTGGAGTTCCTGTGTGCGTGTATACCTGGGAAATGGTTCGAGGCGCTTTTCTCCGCAACGAAGAGTCTCAAAAATTTCACATATATTAGTGATACTCTCGACAATTCCCTTCTAAAGTTTTCATCGTCGCAGTTTGCGGCCGCGTTGAAAACCATCGCAGGAACGCTGGAGAGGCTGGAGATTGATGCCATCCACTATTGCAATAATAGCTCCTGTACACCATTCGACCCATTCAGTGAATTTCCGCAGTTGGACACTCTCATTACTCGTTATCATTGGCTAGCCAGACCGGGGATTACTGGTACACTAGTTGATATGCTCCCTCCAAATTTGGTTACTCTTTCTTTGGGATGCTGCGAGGGCGCCGAGGAGGACCTTTTCGTAGACCTCACTGAGGTGGTTCAAGCAAAATCAGGAGAACGGTACCAAGACCTTGAACGGGTGGAGGCCAGGTTCAGGTGTGGCGAAGATAGGGCAAGTCTACAAATAGCAGAATTAAAGGAAATCTGCAAAGGTGTTGGGGTGGTGTGTCATGTTGATTGGTGGGAGTGGTACGATACCGAGTGGTGGGATGCTGAGTGGACTATTTTTGAGGAAGTAACTAATACGGATGGATGATTGTGGCATACATGACACTTACTAATCGATATATTGTGCACTTATATTAGATTATTATCCTGTCATTAATGAAGAATTGTAATGTGAAATTGCATAGGTTGGTTGGCCGTAGAGCGTCTACTCTACTGTCAAAGGAGGGCGGAATTGGACGGATAGAGACCTTCATCCTTGGTTCTTTAGGACTTCACCCTGGAGACCAAGAAGGTCGGTCAGACACCAACCGCTACTCAGACTGCCCTCGAACTGTTGGTGGCTGATATCGTGATCGTTGGTGTTGAACTTAGAGGTTACTGTACCGAGCACAATGTTTCGGATGTAGCGCATCACAGAGCACCCGTATGGTAGATAAAACAACGATTTCGTCACAACCACAAGGGGACTTGTCTAAAGACTCCAGGTCTGAAAGATCTTGGCCACATCACAATTCGTGTGGTGGAATTATTCAAGATATGGGAAGCTCAACAATCAGCGGTCAAATCTAACTTAGAGGAAACTTGCTTGAAGTCCTAGGAGCGGATGATAGGACTCGGAGCGTCTCCAAAACCCTCGGAAGCTGTTGATGCGTCTCTGGCCACCGGTAGGAATCGCCTCCAAATCCAGAATCACGACCCTCAAAAGCCAGGAAAGAAGGTGTCACAGGCGGTCGGTCAGCGTCACATTAGGAACCCGTCCGAAGCTTCGCGTTCGGTACAGTATGTTGAGATAGAGTGTGTCGAGTTGGGGAGAGAGCAGTTGCAACTGCTCGCTGTTGCGTTTCTGTAGAATTGTCATGGAGTTCTCGACTCTGGGCCGGTTATTGGAAATATCGGCGTTGTGTGTAATTGCTCGAGCGAGGTCGTGGTTTGGTAGCTAGTATATCAGACTGGAAGTAGCCGATCCACACCTCCACTGGCAAGCGGGCCATCTCCGCTCATGATCTACGAGCTTCGACTTATCTCGTTCTAGTCTCAGATTGCGGTGCACTCTCGTTCCCGGATTTTCGATGCACGTAGGGTCCAATTGGCGAGGTAATCCCTGCCCACTATTCTACCCACAAGTGGCTTCGGATTCATTAATTAAGAAATCATGTGGGAATCATAAGCATTCAGAGAAACGACAGCCCCAAAACCCATGTCATAAACCACCTCTACCATGCATGCAATACCCTCCATGGGGAAACAAAACACCCATGCAATATGTACGCCATAAAATCCAGTCATCCCAGGCCATAAACACAAACATCTCGAAACCCATTTACAACCAAAGACCACCGAGTAAACTCCTACTTCTCATGCTGCTCCGCTCCCACAGCCAGCACAACAATCAGCGAAGCCACAATCAACTGCCTCCCAACCATTATTAGCCCACTTCCACCACCTCCTCAGCGCAGAGGCATACTCACCAAACCCGACACGAAGGTCAATAAAAACACGCTCCCTCGGCTGGCTGGGAACTTTCCCTGCAGCAGCCACGCCTGGCTTTCATAGTATCTACCCCCACCAACTCTCATTAGGTCCCCCATCCGATCCCTGCTTGAGGTGGTTCTCTACGTACCTGTTCGTCCCAGCTATCAACACGACAATAGCAATCGCTAAGAAGGTAGCTCCAAGGGGCTTCCCGACACGTCCCAGAGTCTCGGCGGTAGGTTTCATCGGCGTGCTGGCAGAATTGAGCCGGAACAGCTGGGTGATTGCGATGCCTGGCGCTGTTGTGAGTAAGAGGACGGGGGAAGCAGGGTGAACAGACATCACATCACACACCGATCGATGCGAAGGCGAGGCTGGTTCTTAGCCAGGCCAGAAACGTTCTTTCTGTCGCCGCAGGGATTAGAGAATGTACGGGGAGGGGAGGGAGGAGGGAAGTACCAAGTGCAAGATGGTCTCGCGCAACGGAGCCCTTGTTTTCCAGCTCAATTGCGCCGAGCTTTCCAAAGAATCCCACGTGGTGATCGTGCTCGTCATCTTCGTGTGCAGGGCTGGGGGCGGGAGAGGCTGAGATGGCACTGTAGTTCCTTGTACTCTGGGCTCCAAACGAGGATGCGATTGCGGTGCGTTCGTCAGTGACGGTGGTGGTGTCGTCGGGTGCAATTCCGCTGCTGGGTCGGCTTTGCGTGGTCATCTCGAAGCTGTTTCTGTCTTGGTCTACACCTGGTGTAAATCTAACTGATTTCCGGAGCTTGACTGGAGGTGGCGTGCGAGGGCGGCGGGCAGGATCTGGTGAGGAGGGAAGAGAAGGAGCTGGTGAGGAGGGAAGAGAAGGAGCTGGTGAATCGGAGGGTGAATGGGGTAAAGAGAAGGAAGACTCTGCGCCGAGTGGTGAATCGGGTAAAGAGGAAGAGGACCCTGTGCCGAGTGGTGCTGTTTTGGACTGGGATGCGGCTGGCATGAATAGAGTAGGTGGATGTGTTTTGGCTCCAGATCATTGGGGATGTCTTTGATGCAGCACGTTGTGCGTGCGAATTGTGGCTGTTCGCGTGATGCAGGGTGCGTGATGTGTGATGCATGACGCGGGTTGAGATGAGACGGAATCTAGTTGCGCTAACTCCAAGCGATGGTAGCTGATGTACCACCCGGGTATTCTAACTTATCTGCGTGTGCATGTGTCGTCCGATGAAAACATGTATCCAATCCTGAAGACTTTTCCTTGTTTTACCGTCACATCGGAATCTAAAGTGAGTCTCACAAAGGCCCGAAAGGATTTTTGTCCTATTTTCTTGTTCTCTTTATCAGGCTTCCTCTCGCCACTCACTGCCCATCCCCCTGCTCTGCTAACCCTAACCCGTCTCGAGGTTTCCCAAACGTCAATATGGCTGGGCTGGCTTATAGATATTTGAAAGCTTGACTCAATAGCTTCGGTATTTACTGCACAGGCTTTGTCTTGCTGACTATCATTATATAGAAGTGGGGGGGTATAGTTATATACGGAGAAGGGGGGAAATCTGATAGACTGCTCCTTATTTAACATTTAGGTGTATAACTGTTCACAAACCTCCAGTAGTCAGCATCTGCTTCATATTTTTATTTGGTGGACATGCAACTTCAGCTTGGAAATTATACTTATAATGTGGTTGGATTTCCTTCGAAGACCCGAAGGAATGCAATTTATTTAAGAAATATAAATAAGACCAAAAAAAAGGTTCAAACTTGTCAATAGTTACTTCCGCATAATAACTGCACAATGTCCGGAATGTCCATTTGCGGATGTCGAGCAGAGTGATTCGATGACACTACTCGACTGCATATATACTGTTGAGTTCGGCCACGTTCACGCATCCAGATAGCGAATGTTTCAGAGTATGTACAGAGCCGAGCCGAGTTGCCGAGATAAAGGTTCGTACACTACGCGTCACAAAGGGCTGTCCAGTACGTAGAAACACCCATATCGTCACGCATCACAGCGACTCTGCCCGTAGTTGCTGAGGCACGTTAAATAGCCATCACAAAGGTCTGAACAGTATGTGGTTAAAGAGTTGTGGCTGATGGCCGTATTAATATTATTAAAGTGAGGATGAGCACCTTGGCACACGTCATAATGTTTATGTGAATCTTTCACTATGTAGAAAATCTCTACCCTATTTCTGCGCTTTGAAAACCATGGTTCCTCAAGTAATCCCAAATCGTACTCACTCAATCCTGTCCGTTACAACCAGAAATTCATGTCAGAAGGGCGTATCTAAAATAAAATGCATCACGGCTGGCAGCCCGTCTGAATCACTATGCTAGGTACAGTAGATTAAAGAATCAATCCATCTGAATCATGGCCTGACATTCCCAACGCTCAATTCAATGACACTACACTCTACACTGTTAACTCCGAAATATACAATTACTGTGCAACCAAAAAGATAACAACGCGACCGTCAACACTAAAATAGTGGTTATAATCATCCCCAGAAACTAAATGCAGCTTACCCTCTGGTGCTAACGTTCCCAGGGCCTCCTTCATACGGCCTGATAGTACTGTGTTGAAAATGTTAGACCTGGATGGAATAACGGTGAACGGGCAACATACAAAATAGGATTCTAGTGAATAGTCTTCAGACTGGTATCATCGGTAGTACATCGCGAATTCCGCAAGTCGATTTCCAGCTTTCACCGGTATGGAAGCCTAAAATCAGTTGATATTTTCGGGGCAACTATGAAAGCGCCCGGGTATTTCTAGCTTTCCGGCGGAAGATCGCAGAGCGACATTCGTGCTTTCCAGCAAATAAGGCTGCAGATTAAAATTAGACTCATCGGCCAGGGAAACTCTAGGTTATCCGGTACGGTAAGCTCTAGGTTCTCTGGCGGCGATTCTGGCCATACATCTGACTGATGCTTGCAGGAAGCTTTTGGTACGTAGGAAGCTTTGGGTTCGAAGGAAGCTCTGGGAATACACTGCGCGATTTCAATTGTCATCTATCTATCTATCAACGGCGACACTGAGTTCACTGGGAGCAGGCTTGAGACGATGCTCTCCGAAATTCGCACGAACTTTGAAAGCAGCAGTGAGTTCCGCGATGTTGATAGGATCCCAGTCTTAGTCAAGATTTGTTTCGCTATAGACTTCAAATCTCAAGACTGCAAGAGAAAGCTCAGATAGATCATTCTTTGTGCTTCCCCCACTACTATAGTTCAATACGCTATCTCCATCAATGTTTAGTTGCTGCAAAAGAATTCTTCCACTGCGAACAATGGTGGGGTGTTTATTACCCAAGATTACAATTAAAGATCATACTTATGGTGCGGTAAAGTGGTCAAAATACCATTTCAACGATGTCGTGCACGAAATTAATGGAATTGAACTTCACACACCAACAACCAATTTTGCTAATTCCATGCACAACATTGACAATTTAACAATGTCATAGCAACAGTGTCATATATTTTTGACAATGTAGTATACAAACTTACAGAATTTGGTGCTAGTGCACATCAATAAAGACTTTTGGAACCTGATGCATATTAAATTCCCAATTTCCTAAATTATGCATCAAAATAATTTGCAAAATTCAGCATCTGATGTGCACCAGATTCTAAAGTCCCTAATTCATGTACATTAACACTGAATTCTGCTTGTGGGTACATGATGTTATCAAATAATATTGACCACTACACAACATCATTAAATTGATGATGTCATGCATTAATTAGTGGAATTGGGTGTTGGTGCACATGAACTTATCCAATTCTGCTAATTCCATGTACGACGTCGTGGAATGATATATTGACCACTTTACACCGCCATACATACTCATCACTGAGCAATGAGATACAAAAACCACTCTCTAGTTCACTGTCACTTGTGCATTTTCTGCGATCATAAAGTGCTGGCAAAACTTTATATTCAGAACAACCAAGCAGCCTACAATGACACAAGCATGCATTACCAGCGCTCGATGATGTTCCAAGTGTTATCACAGCTTGATTCGCTCTTAAAGTGTCACTTTGAGGATGTGGTTCGTACCTCTCTGCTCGTTATAGTAAGTCAGCTGACTTTCACCGCTTTCGAGGCTGTGCACGACATTCGCTCTCCTACTTCTTGTATCCAACCGATCGGACACTGGCCTGAATCATTTCTATCGCCTCCCTCCCCGGCCGGGCATACCGGGCAAACCTCCACCACCCATCCCACCCATCATCGATTTCATCATGCTTTGCATGTCCATTCCCGCAAATGGATTTGCACCTCCACCGGCTCCGCCCCCACCCCCGAGCATTTTCATCATACTGGCCATATCCATGCCTCCAGGCAGTCCCCCAGCACCACCCATGCTCTGCATCCGCCTCTGCATCGCTGCAAGCTGTTGCTTGTTTTGTCCCTGGATTCCACCACCTTTCTGAAGATTTGCCATCCCTTTCCCCACTTTCTTAGCCATCTGTGCCATCATCCGGTGTTGTGTTAACACATCCTCAACTTCTCGTACAGAGGTACCCGAGCCGCGCGCTATCCGTGTCATACGGGTGGGTTGTTCGGCAAAGCATTTTGCGTCGGAATCGAGTTCTTTTTCTGTCATGGAGTCCATGATATAGCTAGAGACGAGGTTAGTATTAGGGTGGCGGCAACGGATTGTGGAAGGACAAACATCATCCTCTTCAACTTCATGCTTCCTTCCTCGTCGCCAACATCACCCATCATCTGCGATAAACCGGGAATCATTCCAGCCATCTTGCTCAGCGGCCCCATCTTCATGATGTTACCCAATTGATCCCGCAAGTCTCGCACCGTAAAGATACCCTCCTGGATGTGCTTCATAGTATCTTTTTGATCCAGCTTCAAGCTCTGTACATGTTCCACCAATCCTCCGAGATCGCCCATTCCCAGCAACTTGGAAATGAATGGCTGTGGCGCAAACCTCTCCAAGTCCAACATATGCTCACCAGTACCAATGAACACAATCGGCGTTCTCGTAGCAGCCACAGCAGATATAGCACCACCACCGGCTGCATGCCCATCCGTCTTAGTAATAATGATCGCACCAAAGTCTGCACTCTCTTTAAACGCCTTACTCTGCGCCTCCGCCGCTTGCCCTATACTAGCATCAAGCACCATGATCGTTTGATCAGGCTTAACCGCTTGTTGAATCTGTACCATCTCTGCAAACAGCTCCCGCTCTTGTTGGTGTCGTCCAGAGGTGTCCACAATGATGATATCAAAGCGTTCCTTTTTGAACTTTTCGACACCATCTCGAGAAACCTTCACAGGATCCGTCTCCGTGTATGAACCATAATAGGGAATCTTCGCCTTAGTGGCGTTCTGTTTCAATTGGTCGAAGGCTCCGGCTCGGAATGTGTCGGCGCAAACGAGACAGGCTTTAAAGCCTCGTGCCTGGTAGTAGCGAGCAAGTTTTGTGCAAGACGTAGTTTTGCCAGAACCTTGGAGACCCACAAACATGATGACATTGGAGCGACCCTTTTTGGGCTTGAATGGTTCGTTGTGAGGGTCGACAAGTTTTACGAGCTCATCGAAGACTGTCTGGTGCGCATAAGTCAGATCCACATACACGTGACCCATAGCTGCGGAGAGGGGATACTTTTTGGATCAGCCGCTTTTTGTTGACGCCTGGACCCAGCTCTTTCAGATTGACAGAGTGCTTTATCGACTTTCGGAGGTTCGCGACGAGCTTGACGTTGACCTAGCATGCCGGCGAGAGATAAGTATTCGCAAGTGGCATAAGCGCGGGGGAGGTATGAACATCGGCTTCTATTAGGGCGGAGCATATCTCCTTTATCATAGCATCGAAAGCCTAGGTGGAGGCAAGTCGAGTTAACACATGTCTTGACAGTCAGCGCGGATGGGGAAGCTCGTACCTTCTCGTCCACCACGTTCGAGTGTGTCAGATTCGACACGGCGGAAGTTAACCGCTTCCCTAAGTCTGCTAAAACCATGATACTTCGGCCGTGGTTGATATGATGATGTGGTGGGGTCTTGGGCTTCTCGCAGGTGTTGGTGCTAGGATGGGAAGTAGCTGCCAAGCCACGATGTTGAAACAGCAAACAGGCTTCATAATAAGTGGAATGATTTGATTCCCGTTTGAATCAGCCCTCTAAAGCTCACACTACTGCGCTACAGGTACGTCGTATCCCTAGGGACACCTTATCAACTTTCATCAAGTTTCATGCGAGTGACATCATATGAATGATACCGAGATGCCTGGAGCCCATCCTTTTCGCCAATGCTCTAAAATGAATAGATAAAAAAAGGAAAGTTAAGATGGTTTGCACGCCCGCGTTAATATCATACAAAACCGATCCATTTCACCCAATCGACGCCTGTTTCTCAACCTTTTACTGGATTTTACTTTGCGCAGTCTTTAACTTGGCTACACCCCGTTCCTTCATGCCCTCGCAACCCAAGATCTTTCCAAACATTCCTTCACTCCTCCCCTCGGCACTAAGTCTAATAGGGCCCTCATGTGCCATTTTCTCCTCCACCTTTTTATCCCCAATCTCCTTCGCAGCCCGCATCTCAGCAATACCAGCCTCTTTGGCGGCAGCCCCGGATTCTTTGAGTTTCGGGGAAAATACAGACCCCAATATTTCCTGAACAGCCTAATGTCAGCTAGAGCCCTTGGTAAATGTTATATATACGCACAGTGCTTGTTCCCTTAATCCACCGAGCATGGCCTTTCAGTTGCGAAGGAGGAGCGGTCATGATCCTTGTAGTTGAAAATAGACGCTGTGAGCGGAGGGGGCTTATTAGTCGTTGCATGGTCGTGGATATGCCTGGAGGAGGAAAGTTGGGTAACTGCTTGGAAAGTGAAGGCCCAGATGAAGGAGAGGTAGATACATGTATGTATTAGCTGGCCCGTGAGCTATTATGGAGTAATGACGTTGAGAATCTGGGGAATGACGCCGGACGCCCGTAACTTGTCTTAGGATATGAAGTAAGTTAACCACACAACCAATGGTCGGTACGTCATTCTTACTATGGATATTGGCGTATAGCTAACGTTATGTTTGCATAGATATGATTTCCTTCATGTGATCTTGGATCTTTATATCTGTGTCCAGGGGACAACCATTTCGGACATTAATTGTAACAGCACCATTTACCGCTCAACTTAGGGGCGAAGAAGCATAAACACCACGCTTTAAGGCTACCAGGTAAATGATAGAACCAAGACATGGCAGAAGAGAGGTCGGAATGCCAATATACACACCCATGATTCTATATCGTAGTCGGGCGTAGCGGAAGCGTGTGTGCACCCTCATTAGCAATCCTCACACGCCTCCCCCTCCACACCTTGCGAGCAAGCAGGTGCACTCTCCGATGCCACTTTGGGTTTCTCCACCGTAGGAGAACTTATAGCCAAACCATCAGCACCTTCTTTAATAGCCTTCTTGCCATCAACATGTCCTAGATTCCGTCCAGGATCAATCACATTTCTGACCCGTTGTTTTAGTTGCTGCTTGCAAGTCAGAACTTCGAACAGAATCTCTTGGCAAGTAATAAAATTCAACCTTTGTCTCTGGAAAGCCCCCGTCCACCTTGCGGTCCCACAAAGTGGTTGTTTGCACTCTATTCATAGCCGCGGCATCTTCGTGATAGATTTGCACAACAAATGTTCCGCCCGTTGACGGTATGAGGGAAACTTCACCAAGTGACGTCGAAAAAGTGGAGAGAAGCTCCTGTGCAAACTTTGCGAGGGTGAGCTTAGACCTCTACTGTAATATGGATTAACGTACATATGCAGCACCTACGTCTGTCAGCTAGAATCCCACATTTAGATGGAATCAAACGACATACGTAGAAGCCATTTGCATTGAGTGCAATACTGTATTGTGATTCGAGGATAAACGACGCTCTCCATCGTTCTGATTCAACCAAGGTCCGAGTAAATTTGTGGTTGCTCGAGGATATTGAGTGGAGATGATGAGCTTAATATCTCCAAATCCCACGTCACTTCCGAGCTTCTAGGTTTGGATAGCCGAGACCCTAAACAAATCGGCAACCGGGTAAGTACATTTGGTAATGCCCCGGCTGCCTCTTTCCTTGTCTGCATTTGGGTGCTAGAACACCCCACGCTGGCATATCGGAGGTGCTTTAGTGTGTGGTTAACCCCATTGGAACAGCACCGCTACAGGTGTACCAGACTAGTGTACCAGGTATATTCTGCATTATTTTCACATCTGCTTCTAATCTGCTTCCACCGGCCATTCCTCCGCTGATTCAACAACCCCTGTACTCTGATTCCCTTCTATTTGCAGGTCCATGAGAACTAAACCCTGGCAAGCGGATTTGTATTCCCTTGCTTATAGTTTTCCTATTGATCTTCTTAGGTATATAAATAGGTTTGGCGGTGGGGGTGACAGTCGTCATGCACTTCTACTTCTGGCGATGGCAAGATGGCATATACGGATATTCAATGACCTTATACTGAACACCACCCGTGTCAACAGTATCTAGATTCCCGTGATATCTCATCTGGCATTGCTTCGGAGGACTTTCCGTACCGATAGTTAGGAGGTCAAGGATCTAAGTTGTTTGGAGCTCGCCTATGAAAACTGTTGATAGTCTACAACACTAAAATTCTTATGCCGATGGCAAACTGTAGAGCTGATGGCTCCCTGTAATTTTACCCATTCAATTAAATATCTAGTGGTGAGAGCACTGTTTTGAAGCTAAACCAATTGATCCCGGATACCCATAAACAAGCTGATCAGCCATATACCTCATAGCAGTCTTCAGTACCGCCCTGCTTTCTTCCCGATGCCTGTTTGTGGGGTTAGAAGCCATTCTGCGGCTCTATTGTACTTGCGCTGTAGAGTAGATAAAATGGCTCAGACAAGGTTTAACAAAGTCCGGAGCTTCAATGAGTGACATATAACCCTAACCCACAGCGCCCATGGGTATGATAACCCCTGTCACATCATTAGGAAGTATGGCTTCTCAAGAGTTTAGGGGGATGGCTACCCCGCAATTATTTCCAGGCAAGGTAGCTAACGAACTTTAAAGTTTTGGCAGGGCAGAAACATCCAGGACCTTGCCACCGACCAATTGCATCGCCAAGAAACCCGGCAATTTACCCGGCAATACGGGCGAGAGCTTGCGAGCATTGGGTTCGATTCCCCGGCGTTCTTTTTTCCTTTTCGCTTTAGCCTTCTTTCCACTTCGCTCTCTCGTCCACCACTTTATGACCGATGCACTGCAGCCATGAGTCTTAAAGCTCTTCTGAACTATGTTCTAGATGAAGTTGCCATTGACGGCGAAGAAGGTATGTTTGATTTCTTCCTAATTCTCGATATCTTTTGGAAAAGGTGGGGTGGTGGGGGGGTACACATATCAACAGCGTCATACTTTGTAGCATGAACATCTTCAAATTTTATGCATCACTTACCACCGGAATAACTTTTTTACGCACCTAAGCTTGGGAGCCGCTAAATATAATACCTGATTTGATGTTTGGTTCGCTTTTTTGCGGACGCTCCGGAGCTCGTTCGATTCTCGGGGGTGGCGGGGCGGTGGTACACCCACTGAAATGCGTCAGTTGAATGACTGGGAGGTCTTGTCTGACGTTTGATATGAATATTACAGGAACCACCATTGAGGAACTATTCCACTACGTTAATAACTTCTATGTAGAAAATCTGCAGAGGCGCCATAATGTCAGCGAGCTTCTCTGGGACGACCAATTAGATAGGCAGACATGTGGAGAAAATGGTGATGAGGGCGGAACCAATGACAGCACCGAATCAGCAAAGCGCAACCCTGACAAAGGTTCGGATTTCTGGGGGTTTCCCAATGTCAAGGAAGAATTTCAGGAATACATTTGGGACTTGCTGCGCCAGGAGAAGGATTTCATTGTTGGGCCCAAAAACGAGGCCGGAAGTATGACCTTGAAGAATATTGTTGAACAGATGAAGATGGGGGGCGGGAACGATGAATCTGAGCAGTTGAAGGTGTACGCTACCGAGGACCGGCGGTGGCGAACACTCACAGGTCACGGACCCGACCCAAGGAAGGTAGAAGAACCTGTCTGGTATTACTGGGGCTTCGACTAACCATCTCAGGTCCCGAATGCTCTCTTCAAATGTCTCGAAGTGATAGGGAAACACAGAGTGAACGGATTAATCCAACCCGAACTCACCAAAATTACTGGTCAAGACAAAAAATCCATTGCCGGTCGAACGACTGTGCTTAAGGACCTGGGTTATATAGAGAAGATTAACGTGTTGGCGAAGAGCATGAATACGAGCAAGCTTACACTTATGAAGTTTGCTGTTCAGCGAGATCAAAAGCGAGCGCAGGCCACCAAAGATGACGAGAAGCAGAAAGGAAAGGCAATTGCCGGTGGAACTGAACGGTGGACCGGCGATACTATTCACCTTGAGAGTTTGGTAAATGCTATTATCTTGGAGTTGAAGATGGCCAAAAATGGCGTTATACAACGAGGAGATCTCAAGAAGAAGCTGGTCAGCTTTCTTGCCAGCCTTAGTGGTATTGATGCTAAATTGTGATCAGGGTATGGATAAGTCCAGGTTTCACTGGCGTTCTCTTTCTCGGATCCTGCGGAAAGTCGAAGTATTTGGTGTTTGGAAAAGAATTCGAGTGCCCTTATCATCCAATCGCACCTACGACAAAAAGGGAGGACAGAATGTTACTGTCCGAGCACATGCAAGGTGTATCAAATTTCTCCGAGACATAACAGAGGACGATTTGCGAAGGCTAGCCAATTCCTCGAAGGGTCCTCTAGTGGAAGACGACGAAGGTGATGATGGTTCTGACGCTGAGGACGGGAAGGACGAGAAGGAAAATGATGATATGGATGTCGATGCCATTAATGAACAACTTGCACGCGTGGATGTTGATGCCATCGAGGAGGTTCCCCGCGAAGTACCCCAGTGGAGTATGAATGTTCCCATGCCGAATATAGTTTATAGCCTTGTCCAAGCAACTGGCAAAAACGGAATGTCAAGCATGGTGAGCATCATACACATATCTCTGATCTGTACTTACTAGTGTGATTAGGAGGTTGTGCAACGTGTTATAGGTTCCTTCTACTATAGACCTATGGATCAGGTCCTCCATCGAATGACAGACTTCCCATCGAAGTCTCAACCACCACAATATATCCACTTGACTGTTATACGCGAGACGAGCATTACCCATCGGCAAACGCACTACCACTATTTTAGCTACGAATGGCATCAGGAGCTTGTCAAGGAAGGGCTTGCTAACGAGCCTTGGGCTGCCCAAGGAAAGAAGAAGGGAGTCAAAGTCAAAACTGGATCCCTTGGGGAAGCCGACGATCAAACTCCGAAAGCACAGGAGCTAAACGAATTTGGCTTTCCTGCAGCTAATTCCTCACGCTTGCTGAAAAAAGATGGTTCGGCTAGTCTCGCCGAGAGCCAGCTTATCGGCAAGAAGAAGGAGAATATTGCTGCACTTACTAATCAGCCGGGCTGGAAAAAGGGAACTGGTGAGAAAGTTATCATGAAGCAGTTGGATTGTCTTACTAACTGAGCCAGGTGGTACTGGGCGACCTCGTAAATATGAGAAAGGCCAAGAGCCATACCTTGCTGGAAAAAGACGAAGGGACGCCCAACAAACACCAAATAAGCGGCCTTTGGAGGATACACAAGATGAAGAGCCCTCCTCGAAAACACCCAAACCCCGTGGCAGGCCACCAAAAAAACAGAAAACTGGCGATACTCCCACCGTTCCTAAACGGCGTGGACGGGGTCCTACGAAAGGCAAAGCTGTTGCAGCTGAAGCAATCGAGGTGTCGGATACGCCAGAGTCCACCCCTCAGACAGTCAATACCCTGGAGCCATCTACTACTTTTGGTGCGCCCAAACTTCGGGGAACGGCTCCCAAGCAAGTCGCTCAAACCCCACAAACTGCTCAGCCTACTCTGGAGGCTACTCAACAGACTTTACTGGACTTCTTTCAAACTTTGACGCCGGATGTAGCCGCGACACATAGCCCAACACCTACGCGAGGCAGCCGCAAGGTAAAAAAAATTGCCAAGGGAAGAGCCACTCCCACTCCCAAAGCTACGAGGCCCACACGAAAGCGGAAAGCCGCCTCCCCAGCTCCCGTATCTCAAACCCCGGGAAAGCGTGGAAAACGCAGCACGCCAGCGGAGGTAGATACCGCGATGGTCCTTCCGACCCCTGAAGATGTTCCTGAAGCAACCCAGGATCTGCCCAGTGTTCTCGAAACTCAGGAAACGCCATCTCAACCCACCGCAATCGAAGTTGCTGAGATACAAGGCCCAGGGGAACTATCACCTCTAGACTTGTTGACAAATGAGCAAACAGGAGGTTCACATCCTGCAAAGGAAGTTGAAAGGCCTCCTCCAGAAACTTCGGTAGCAGCAGCAGACGATTCTGAGCTAGCGGGTCAAAATACACCGTTTAAAGTTGATGGCCTTAGCATAGAAGCCGAAAAACTTGATGCCGATAACGATTCATACGGTAGTATCGGTGGAATGCTGGCACTCGGTCGCCAACAGGTAGTACTTGACCTGGTCGCTGAGCATCAGGGTGTATTTCCCGGTGGAAATGAGCTTCGTCATGCATTTGATAAGCGGTACAAGAAGAAGAACCCAAAGGCAGGAGTAGCTGATCGCCGACTTATTCGAGGCGTCGTTCAATCATTGCAATATAAGGGGAAAATAAATCAATACTCCTTCAGCTTGCAGACTCCACGAGGCGTTGCCATTAAGAAGCTCTTGGTAGATGCAAAACTCCCACTAGATTCACCGCTGGTTATCGAGACAATCAGACAAATCAAAGCCGCCAACGGTAATCTTTGGTTTCCCCCCGGAACTGACTTACCACCAGATATCCAACAGAGAATGCTAAATCCTGTTACTACTTGGGTGCAGGCACAGCCAAGTGTGGTTGAAACTGAGTTTGATAGGATGTATTCTACATCTGTCCACCAACTCAAGAAGCAAGAAAGAGCTGCTCAACGGGCCGCTAGGGATATCCAGAAAGCAGAAGACAAAGAGATGCGCGCAGAGCTGAAACGTATGAAACAGCTTGGAGGAGAACTATCAGCATGGAACGGAAAGTTCACTGATGCACAGCGCGAAGAAGCTCGTCGTCGTAAAGCTGAGCTCAAATCTAAAATCCAGCAGCTGAGGAATAAATTTCAGACTGTTCCCAATGATGAAGCTGACGAGGAAACCGGTCCTCAAACGGTATGGTGGGCCGATTTTGTCCAGCGCACAGATGGAAACACCTTCCTAAAGGATGTCAAGGAGGTTCGGCAAATGGAGATTCTGATGGAGGGTCGGGAGGATGAGCTATTCCAGCCCAGCAAACAAGACGGTTTGGTCATGATCAACCACTTTGGACCGGAGGTGAAAGTAGGTGAAGACTTCAGACAGGCCCCGGCATCCTTAGATAAGCGGATTAAACCACCAACAAGAATGCCACGAACGGCACTGCAACTACCACAGCCGCACGCTACTGCTCCCAAACTCGTTGTTGAAGAATCTGACAATGCCGCATCTGTAGTGCCGATTAAAAGAAGGAGAAGAAGGGTTCAGAAGCATCCACCCACAAAATCTCGCCGGCAAAAGGCAATGGCTGCATTACACCAGACTACTACCCTAGATGAAGCTGGAGAAGAACAAGAAGGCATGCATGTTAGTTTTAATGCCCGCTGAATATGGCTAACTTTCAGCAGTGCACTCTAGAAAGGATTCAACGCATCGAAACAAATACACAATTCCAAAAGAGGATGAAGATACACTTTTAATTGCAGTGATTATTGTCAGGACTATTTTTGGCAATGTAGACCGAAAAATCAACTGGAATCTCATCCAAAAGGCTATGCCACAGCACGAGCCTGTGGTCTTCCAACGACGCTGGCCAAGAGTGCGTGATATGCACAAGACACATCTCAAAAAGCTTCAGTCTGAATTTGAGGAGATGTATCTTGAGGCTTATGCTAAGGGTCAATTACCATCAATCAATCTTCAGCAACCTATGAGCTTCGATTTGACTCACCATATCAAATGGTTCCGTGACAACCTTGAGCTTCCCGAGTACGTATACCCATATGCATGCTAAGTCTGGAAACTGATTTCCTATCCTAGGGCACATGCTGTTCCTGAACTTTCCTTAAAACGGGAGGTGTTCGACAACCTGTACAACCTTCGTCATGACAAACCCTCTCCCTGGAGGGCAGATTACCATAATCCAGCCTTCACTATGGGAAACAGAGCCAATCACTTTGTTTGCTATGCGTATGAACTTCCTCTAAAGACTGAGAACAATGCCGAGGAAGGGAACAGCCCGGTTGACTACGTTAAGTCGATTATCAAGGCAAACATTATGACAGACGCAGCTAGTTATAACTCCATGGAAGCTTTTGCACTCATTCATGCACAACCTGAGGATGCTGTTGATGAAGCATTTTTTGAGTTGTCGAATAATAAGGTCATTGCACATCGAAAGGAACATAACCGCGTTGCACCTGGCCGTAACTATGAGTTGACGGATAAGTTTCATTTGTCTCTTCGTACGCCGATGGACGAAAAGCTATTCGCCCAAGCACTCAAGTTTGACGATACTCTTCAGAAGATGTTTGAACAGAAGGATGCACTTGAGCTATCACCATTCTTGAATGATGGATCTGTAGCGTGTATTTTCGACCTCGTCGCCCACCGAAGGGTATACACCCCAACTCAATCGTCTAAATTCTAATAGCTGATAAGCCAATAGGTACGACTTGAAAAACGCGAATATGTGGCCGACACCTGGGGTCTTGTTGAAGGATATGAAACACGTTCGATGCCCAAACGCCTGGTGGACTTCAAGATCGACGTGCGGGCTGAATCTAGCTACTTTTCTCGTCCAGAAGTTGCCCCACTGCCGCCAACTCCTGACGGAAAGACCGGAAATCCAATGGAACCTATCCGTATCTGGATTGATATGAATAATTCCATCATCAAAGGAATGTGGCTTAGGGTAGCGATCTCTGTCTTGTCTTTGATCACTGGTCGTCCAGGCATTCAAACAAAGGAGATTTCGAGAATGCTTTACCCTGGTTTAACGCCAATAGAGGTGATGGATGTGGCTAACTGGCTAAACAAACGTGGGGCTGTGGAGCCCAAAGGGGATTCTGAAAAGGGATTAGGATGTTGGGCGAAGGAAGGCTTTTATAGGGCGTTGGGTGGTCTTTGATTTAAGTACCTGCACTATTGCTATTTTGACCCGGGCAATCGTTTTGTCAATGTCATAATTTGATGAATTAGAGTTAATGGGAATAAACGACTTCTTTTAAGCCATCGAGATGCCCAAATATAATTGGAATATAGTAATTTGAATTCTTCAGCAGATAGTTTGGGTTCTAGATCATGCAAATCACTTAAGAAGAGACATCGTTTTCCTATCCCTATGGCTTTCTTCTTCGTGCAAGTATCACTCGCTCTCAGAAATTCATTCATCCATGCAGTTACCCGTCTTCATGAGAGCCTCACACGATTAAACGTCATGTAACTTCTGATGCAAGCTCATTGAGGTTTAATCCTCTCTTACATGTCTATAGCTCAAAATGTCGAATCTCCAAGAAATCTTCGGGCCTCAGGCCCCGCCAACTGTTGAAAGCGAGCGACAGAGACTGTTCCAGGAAGTGTGTGAGCCAGCCTCAAGCGAACAAGATTGTGCTGATGTTTGAAGTTAAAACCACGATGTGTGACACTCAGCAAATGCATCTTGACTTCTAAACCGAACAATAGAGAGCTCACAGCAGCTCTCACGGAGCTGTATTCTACTCTCCAACATGTTCCACATGACCAACTTGACATCAAGTTGGGGGATTATATTTTCTTCCCGCTATCGCACGTCTTTCACCAGTATCAGAAACTCAACGACCAGTCGATAGAGCTCGCCTTGCAGTGCCTAGATATCCTAATTTATACCGCCTGGAGACTCCAAATTGCACCGGAGATGGCGAAGCAGCTGCTGATATTGCTCACCTTTATTATCGGAGGTAACCCTAACCAGAAGGATGGGGGCGATTGTGGTGCGAAGAGCGAGGAAACGAAACTAGCGGGTTGCAAGTGTCTTTTACATCTTTTTGGGAGTCTTGTACGATCCGGTGGGACGGCGGTGGATGAATTCGAGAATATTCCGGCGGTGGGACATACTGTTACCATGCTGCTTACAACATTCATGGAAGCAGATATGTTAGAGTTACAACTTGTGGCTTTGGAAGCCATGGAGAAGTTGTTGATTGAGACGGTGAGGGATGAGGATATGAGAGCAAGCTTTTATCCGGGGGTTGTTTCAGGATTGGTGAGAGCTCTGGGCCTGGGGAAAACGACAAAGAGGCCGTATCAAGTTCTGAGGGTTATGGTGAAAGTGCTGGATAAACTTATCTTAAGTGTCTTGGACGATAAACACCACGCGAAGCTACCTGCAACAGATGAAGGGTTGGTGACAAACACTTTGAAGCTTAGACGAACCAAGCCATGGATGAAGGCTACGGCTGCAAATACCAAAGTTGCATTGGAACAGATTCTGAAGCTACGCACACATCCAAAACTCGAAGTTCGTACTGCTGTATTCGAGCTTTCTCGAAATCTCTTGGAGTCTTGCGCCAGGTCTTTGGATGAGGCAGTAATGATTCTGGTGGAAACATTGGTCGTGGTGGCCGGAGATACAGATGAATCGCTTGCTAGATTAGCCGAAAACACAATTCGTGTTATGACTACGATGGGCGAAGGGATTAAAGAGGCTGTTCGCGGATGCTTGGATAGGTGGATTGTTGGACTTCCCAGAGTTATGACTGGTAACGACGAGGATGCGAAACAGCGCGTTATTACAAGGTTATCGGTTGCTTTCGGACTGTGTATGGAGCTCAACATGGAATCTGATTCACTGCGAGACATACTGGCGGACGGCATCAAAGAGAGCTTACTTGCAGTTACCGCATCGAAAACTGCATTAGTACGGGCGACGCCCGTTCAGCCGAGACTCGATATACTGCTTGCAGACCGTTCTGCTACATCTAATGAAGGTAAGATTGCAAAGTTCCCGGATATAATGGTGGCACAGCGTAGCCAAATGGATACTATGGAAACCATGAAACAACTCTTGGAATCTCTTGGACAATCCTCGGAAGAAAGCGGCCTGAATCTTGCACGACGACATCTCCGAGATGCGTCAATACAAGGAGTCTCAGCAAACGAACGGGCAACCTCTCTTTGGATCGCTATAAACCTTCTCCGTAGTTCTTTAGCTATATCAAACGAAATGGATATGTATTTTGACTGCGGCATGGAAGTCTCTACACTTCAACGCCATGTCGTAGACGAGCTTCTTGCTCTTGCATTAGGGAACCTGACTACTTCTGTGGAAGATGAAGCAGAATCCGACGAAAACGCTACCATTCACTGTCTCGCCCTAGAAGCGCTTTCTTTAGTCGCGGAGACTCACAAACGACAGTTCCGCGGCGAGTTGGTCGACGCCTTATACCCCGTTGTCCACCACCTAGGATCTTCATCTGTGGAAGTCCAGAATCATGCTGTGGTTGCACTTAACAACATAGCCCATGGTTGCGAGTACCCCAATGCGAAGGAACTGCTTCTGGATAATGTTGACTACATGGTCAATGCTGTATCATTGAAACTGAATATATTCGATCTATCTCCGCAGGCCCCCGTAGTGTTGAATATGATGTTGAAATTGGCTGGTCCGAAACTGGTGCCTTACCTGGATGATTTGGTTGTTAGCATCTTTTCGATTCTAGACGGATTTCACGAGTACGAGAAGCTGTGCGAGGAACTTTTTATGGTTCTTGGTGTTATTGTTGAGGAGAGCTCCAAAAAGGATAAAGATGTGATGCAGATAGAGTCTGGAGAAGACGACGCGGACAACAGAAAACGCAAGAAGCGAAGATTCATCCAGGACGAAGAACTTATCGAGCTCCTTAAAGTCTCAAGAGACGAGAACCGCCCAAGACTTGAACCACTCGAACCCGAGCCATCGGACGACGAAGGAGAATCCAAAGAGTTCCCTCGAAAGCCATGGGGAAATGGTAAAGGCAAAGAAAAGGACCTGCCACTTAGGTTTGAAGGAGACACCATGGACGATATCGACGACAACCCCGCACCTCCGCCTCCGGAAGAAGATCCCCCAAAACCCCCCAAAACCTACGAAATAGTCCAACGCATCACTCGTCTGAGCCAACATTACCTAACCCACGGCTCCTTTTCCTTGCGCATAAAAGTCCTCTACCTAATATCTAACGCCTCCCACACCCTGGGTACAAATGAGCAAGAGTATCTTCCCGTAATAAACGACATTTGGCCTGTCGTCTATGCCCGGCTTTTCGACGACGAAGCGGGAGTCGTGATCCAAGCTTGCCAGGCTATTTCCACCATTGCTGAGACTTCTGGTGACTTTTTGAACACAAGAATTAAGGAGGGATGGTCGGGATTCAGGAAGGTTTATATCCAGGCGTACAGAAATCTTGAGAAAGAGAGGCGGATTAAAACTAATAATATGGGCATGTATGGGATTAATTATAAGGTGTGGGATGCGGTGATGAAGATGTTGGCGGCACTGGTGAGGTTTGCGAGTTTGCAAGACGATGTTCTGGATGAGATCTGTGTCATGTGTGGAGGGAAGGTGCTGAAAGAGAGGCCAGATCTAAGGGAGGCTTTGGAGACAGTTTCCCCTGATGCGGTTTGGTTGGAGATAGAGAGTTTGGAGAGGAGTATCAAAGAGGAGGAAAAGATGCCTGTGTTGAAGGAAGTGGCTTTCATGCAACCTACGTTTTAGATACCCAGTTGGGCTGGGTGTATTGCAATGGTGAGGTAGGAGGTCAACAAACAGTTGCCCACCTCAAGGCTGAGTAAGAACCATATCCGTTTTGCGATTCTTATCTTCAATATGAACACCCGTACTGACCGCAAACTTTCATGCTGGTGCATACGTTTCATCCAAACCTAAGGCATGACATCTACCCTTCCTCTTCTCCCATAACTTCATCCTCGGATTCATTGCCTGGTGTTTCCTCCAGTTTTCCCCCTGGCGCCTTAGATGCAGCACCTTCAAGAGCCTTGAACCCAGCCGACGTGAGGTAAAGATAAAGTGGGCCACTACACGCATCCAAATACTCCACGAATTGTGCGAATCTGCCAGCAATGGCACCTTATTAGCTAGTCTTCCCAGACATGATGACAGATAAATATACGTATTTTGCTTCTCTTCCTCTTCGAATATTCTTGAGTAGATGAACTTCTGCTTGAACTCGTCGATCTCCTTCTTGTACTTTTCGAAATCAAGAGGGTCTCTGCCATTCTCTTTTGCAGTTTTCTCGTTATAGTGCGAGAACAATGGGTATTCTAGAAGAAGTCCTAATGATGGCGCTTTGGCAATTGCAATCTTCCTCAACCCAAAAGCTTCTTGAATACGGGAGATGGGGCAGCCTGTGCGGACCATCATCATCGCCAAACCTACCATTTTGCGGATTTGATGCATCATGAAAGACTGTCCATGGACATGGATGGAGAGCCATTCAGTGCCATTGATGATGACAGGATCGTTGACCTACCAATTATTAGCAGAGGGAATGATGCTAGATTCCGATCATACCTCAAATGACTTAATGTGACGTTTCGCACTTGGGTCTCTGAAAGTCTTCTCGATTGTAAAATTGTAGAAGTTATTAGTACCCACAAACTGGCGGAAAGCCTCCCGAACTCTTTCCAGTCGCTCAGGTGGTATGCGGTAAGCCTTCTTTTCCTGTTGGTGAATCTCTCGAATCTTTTTGAGCAAAGGGTTATCCCACTTAGTTTTCTCCGAATTTTGCAATTTATTATCATCATTTGAAGGATCCTTGGATTTGCCATCATCTTTTATTGCTTCCCCGATGGCTGCCTTATCATAATCTCCCAATTGCTGGTCGACTTTCTCATTGACAGCGGACCACCAGCCCTCAACCTCTTTTTGCCGCGACAAATAGTTTTCCAGGTCGCCCTCCTTCTCAGCGTACTCTAAACAAGTTTTCGCGAGGTAGGAGTCTGGATGTGGTGGTAGGAAGACATGAGAAGGCACTAGATACTCATACTTCCGACTGTCACACAACTGATAGCAACTAAAGGAACCTGTTGTTCTAATGATATCCCATACGCGGATCTGGTCTGGGAGAGCGGCATTGATCTTGGGAATGACTTCAGGGTCTTCAATGATGAGTTTCAATGAGATGACATTGCCGGCGGCGTGGACACCCTTATCAGTCCTTGCGCAGCGCACAAGTGAAGACTGCCGCTGATTAGCCCTATTTCGCAAAATCATATTCCTTATCACTCATAACCAACCTTCTTGGGATCATTCGAGTTCGCAACCGATATAGCACCCGCTTTTACGAATGCCTCAAACAGATCTCCCTCGATACTTTTGTGCGGCGGATTCAACTGCATTCCCCGATAACCCGAACCACAGTAGCTGATCATGACGGCGACTTTCCGCTTCGGTTTGCGCTCCTCTTTTTCGCCTTCATCTTGCTGCCCCCCTTCCTGCCATCCGGTGGGCGCACGGTCATCATCGGTCTTTAAGCGCTTCGTGCGGTGGTTCTCGTCTTTGTGGCGGCTGTGAGGCAATGTTTCAATGGATACCCCGAGTAGGACGGTGGGGGGATTACTGACTTGTATTCGTTGCGGCCCATATTTTTGTGTTTTCTGCCGTTCGCGGTGCCACGACCTCTTCCCCGGCCGCCTCGTCCTCGACCCCCACGATTCGGTATTGATGCGTCGTTCGCCTCTGCATTGCTTGGTGCACCCGTTGAAGCAGCCGTGCCGGCATCAGGCGCAACAGTCGGTGCCGGAGCAGGTGTTTCATTGAGTTCTGACATTAGAGACCGTAGACCCCAGAAAATCTAAGTTAGAATTCTCACTCTTAACTGTTCAACTGCTGCAGATCTACAGTCAATCGCGGCGGCGGCAGATCAAAGAGAATTCTTGAATGCGAATTTTGGATTTGCTGGGGAGATTTTCTAGCTCGGTTGAGAAGGCTGAATGGTCTGCAGGGGGTGGTGGGTGCCAAGGCGCTATATTGATTCACGTCACCGGCGTTCACTCTCAGCCAGAGAAACATAAACCGATGAGCTGAAATACCAAGGTGCGGTAGAGGAGGGCAGAGATGAGCTGACTCTAGATTTCCGGTGCTAGTTAGTATGGTTTCCTTCCAGCCGAGTGATTTTGTATGAAGGGCTGTACAAGTCTAAAATGCATTTACTTCCCACAGTGCACACCCTGCTTCAACGACACACCGCCGATGAATTCGTCCCCAACCCAGTTTCCACACAAACCATCCCAAAAATGCCAAAACAAAAGCACCCCTCAGAGAAAAAGGTAGAACTCGATTGAGGGGTGCTTGAAAATGATTGTATCGATTATATGCTGATTGAATACTACGAAGGATGTTCTAGAGAATTCTAGAATCGATCCTGATGCTCCTCGGATGTTTAAAGGAAAGATTATATCTCATCCGCATATGAGGCAAGAATACATCGAGGGAAATATTCCCGGCGATGGTTTGGATTCACGGCCTGTCACGCAATGGACCGCAAAATCGTATGATACTTCAGGGCGACCCCCAAAGTTGCCCCGCTTCTTCTAACTCCCAGCAGAAAACATGTTCCAACCCCGTGTGCTTCACGAGCTGCTTCACCTCCAAAGACACCACAACCAAGAATGCCTCCGCCGCCACCACTTTCTCCTCTTCGTTCCCCATCACCACCTTCTGTTCCTCCCCCACCACCCCCAGGGCAAAGCATCAGGATCACTTCAACCGCATCCGGTTCATCCGGGAAGAGACTGTCATGCGGTACCTTGAGCAGGCTTATTAGTAAACAGTCAGGTGAAGCGTCAAGTGTGAAGTCCCGGGACTCGATAGGGTCGGCAACTAGCGGGTTTCGCTCCTTCATGGAAGGAAGGAAGTCATTTTCGGTTTCTTCTAGAACAGCATCCGAACAAGACAATGACTCCCGACCGTCCAGCTCAGGCTCTATGTCGAGTTCGATTCTGTCGAGGAAACAGCATCCAAAAGGTAGACCTTTGGGGGCTCCTGACACAAAAACTAGTTTCCGCTAATAGCTCACAGAACTCGATAAGTTGCTTCGGCAAACTGGAGCAATTGTCGTTAGTGTCGCTCAACCAGGATTCATTCTCGCAGATAATGGCCTGCATGCTTTTGGATCACTCGAGACCAGGAACAGTAATGACGAAAGCAGCTGCGAGAGACTCAAGACACAAGATGTTCAGTCTCCTCCAAATAGTCCACCCCAAGCCCTGATTGGTCTATTTCCTTCACAAAATGGTGGCTCCCATTCTGTCGGCCTTCTTCACTCTAGCCCTGGCTCGATTCACTCGAATGCTTCGTCGGCCCCAACAGCTTCCCCTACAAAAACAGCCAACACCCCACAGGAGGATCCATTTGACTCAGCTGGCGCAGACCAGGTTAAAGAACTATCGGCTACCTGGGAAAACTCCAAAACAGAGGAAGTCGATGAGCCCGCAGACGATGAAGACGAACCGATCAGTATGTTAAACTTCCTGTCCTACGAAATTTCGTAACTCATATTTATAAAGATCTCAACTCGCCTTTTGGTAGTGCAGCCTTGCCATTGAGCACTTTTCACTACATCCTTGACCAAAAGCGCATTGAACCACCCAGCCCAAATGAGATTGTTCATGTGGTAGATAATAAGGGAAATCTATACCTTACCGTGGAAGAGGTCGACAATAGCTTATTAGTTGTCACGGGAATGCTTCAAGTAATTGTTGCTGAGCTTGTCTCGAGTACTGGGCTGACAACTGGAAAGAACCACGAGTCCGGTAAGTTTTCCCCTTACTCCCGATATCACGATCTTGCTTTGCTAATTAGATGTAAGATTTCCACATGATGGAGGCAATGATTTGGACCATCACTTTCACTATTGGAAGCGTTGCTTTCCTAGAAGCTCTAACAAATCACTATGTTTTTGTGGCTGGTAAAGAAGGGAGATCCCAAGAGAGCAAGCGGCAAGTGGACTCTCGTTCGATCAGGTATTTGAGATAACAACCTGACCTGTTTGTCTGCAGGGTTCTTAAACTGGTCGAATATTGGATTACCAATTATCCAGATGACTTCACGGACCCTGATGACGAGTTCACGTTACTGGAGGTATACGACCGTCTTGTAGTCGCTGCAGACAAACATGAAGATTTTGGACTCGTCGAGGATGTGAAGGGCCACCTTTACGTACATAATCAACAGCGAGAGGATTATGACCGGTATCTCGATTGCTACAGAAGATATCTGTACACCAGGAAGGAAATCTTCATTATACATAAGTCCCATCCATTCAGCGAGCCTCAGAAGGTCGCGTTCCCACTAGAGATAGATGCTGAGATATTGGCAAAGTATCTTGCAGCTACGGTATGTTGTGCGCAAACTGAATACACGTTGATGCTGATGAGCTATCTTATAGCATCTAGTGTTATTCCGTGATATATGTACAAAGAATACCTTACAGCAGATGTGGGACCTCGATAAGTATGATAGGCATCCTAGTATCCGTACCCCAGAAGACCGACGACCAGCCAAGAAGCCCTGGCAGATCCCGCTGGCTCGTTTTGCGAATTTTTACCAGCGGGAGCAACTGGTGAGTAGCCCAAGTTTACGCCTATATACCATAAGGGTGCTAAATTCAGTTCAAGTTGGCCCACTGGGTTGCAGTGGAAATCCTGCAGTTGGAGTTAGAAGGCCGTGTTGCAGTGATTGAGAAGTTCATCGATACTGCAAGCTATCTCAAGAAATACGGGGATCTCTATGGCGCCAACTCCATCATAATGGGTCTTAGTTTGGTTGTAATTGCTGATCTAGTTCTCAGTTGGGACGTGAGTTGCAAGACCGAATCTTGGAATCTCGATTTTCACTAACACATCATTGCTGTAGTGTGTCTCTGATGGCCATAAGGACCTTTTCGAAGTTCTTAAAATGAATCTAGGTGATGACTACTATCCGAGGACATACCTTACAACATCATCACCGGTAATTCCAGCACTTAGTAGGTACAATCCCAAATGTAGTTATCGATCTCTGTACTGATACTATCTACCTGAACTTAGGCAAGTATCATGGGGCATTGAAGCTCATCGACAGCAAAAATGATCACTTTCTGGACCGCAACAGGCCTAACATGCCTGCCAAGATCCACAGGGACATTATGCTTGAGGAAATCGGATACTTTGATATCTCACAATATCGCCTCCCTATTCCGGAGGGCGAGGAAGATAGTGAGGAGACAAGGCCCTCCATGATTGAACTACTTCGCATGAAACTCGAGGGACTTTCTCTCCCGAATATGCCGATACTGCCTCCTCGCTCAGAGACAAAACAGCCGCTCCCCGATGAGACCTTTCCTCCCGAGAATCTCGACATCTATAAGTGGTACCTTACCATGGAGGAGCTCAAGCATTTCGCAGCTAGGGCCAAAGGGTCATATGAATTCTCCAAGTACATGACTCGTAACATGTATGTCATGAGGATTTATGTTCCTGGCTTGCATGTGTTGCCCCAGTTGAAGCCGACACCCGCCGACGAGGAAACCGGCCAGGAGGCCCTTGCAGGTCTCCCGGCAGAGAAGAAGGGGAGATTTGTGGGACTGGGACATATATCCTCCTATGTGGAAACCAGGATCGCACAGGCTTGGTCCCTCACTATGAAGGATTCCTTGGACCTCTCGAACACCGCGGAGCGGAGGACTCACACTCTCACCCGGCTCTTCCAAGCAACTGAAGAGCGACCTGTGGGGGCCGAGATGTCTGGCTAGAGAGTGAGAGACCGGGCCAATAGATTCCCATACATTTACATAGCGAGATATATGCCGAATAGATGCAATACCCACAATTATCCTTTTCTTATTATATCTCATTGTTTCTTATCTTGTCCTTAGAAATACTCTTCAGAAGATGCCCATAGCCCAATGATCTATTAAACGTAAAAAGGGAATGAGAGTAGAAGATGGGGAGGGGAAGCGGGCACTTCATACTCTAGATAGAGCAAATACAGTGTGATTAAACAACATTTATTAAACGCTATACATTTCTTTTTAGCTTGCAATCAATGCTATCACTATATATGCATAACGTGATATATATAGAAGAGTTGGTGGGGCAGGCTCTTTGTTTCTCTCTCACACACGCTGCTGTTACGAGGACCCTATCAATGAATTCTTCAAACGGTTTAATTTCTGAAGAATCTCCCAACCACAATACCTAAGTCTATTGCCTTAGGTTCTGACCGCGCAATCATTATAGTATGCTCTCCGGCAGATAAAAGAGGTAGACAAAAGGCAAGACAAAAATAAGGGCAAAGAGTGAAGTTTGCAGGTTTGAACCTGCACCTGGCGTTTATAGCACTCAACGTTTATAGCACCTGTGTTTACAGCACTATGCTTTCCTAGCTAGGCTAAGTGACATGTATCTGCTTGGTGGAAGAGTAGAGCCATGATTATTCAAAACATCAGTACGCATATAAGAGAAATCACTTCCCAGAAGTTTAGTCGCGCTTTCAACGGCTAGCCACGGACGAAGTAATAGAACTGTAGAGCACTAAGCGTAGTACGCTCTAAGGCAATAAAAAGAGAGCACTACAAATTTCGAACCTGCACGGGCGTCTATAGCACCTGATGTTTAGAGCGTTTACAACACCTAGCACTTACAGCACCATGATATGCTTCTAGGCTAGGGGACCAGTTCTTGTTTTTGTGAGGACTTCAAGAAACCATTTAATATGTATTAAACGGCGAATCTATAAAGTATGACCTTCAGTGCGGCTTGAAATCGTAATTGTAATACCACAGTACCATTTGTGAGGTACACGTAGTAGGTAAATACCACTAAAGTGTCGGTTGTTTTTGGAGAGATTCCAAGGTTGTCCGTATTAATTCAGGGTTTGGTCAAAAAAACGCAAAATAGTACACTAACAACTCCTACAACTACTTTCGTGCCCAAATTTTTCATCTCGCTCGCAAGCTGTTTTCACTACGAAGCGAGAACGAAAGCCCGGTATACGAGAGCACTCCTGCACCAAATGTATCTATGTCTTGAATATTACCACCTATTTCCCATTCTTCATAACGGCAACGCCTTGCCTCACAACGCCCGCCAACCCTCCCGTCTGCACCAACTCTCCACCTCCACTTCCAACCCTCCACTCAATCTCAGCCAATCCCTCCATCCACACAACTCTCGTCTGCTTCGGTACTTCAAGTCTACAAAGCTCCTCACTCAACGCCGACAAAATATCCGCCAATGCTAATCCCTTCTTCGTCTTTATATCGTGAATCGTTCGCAGGCTAGTCGTGATATCACTCTTGAGGAGTGTCTGCATAATCTGCATAATATCGTCCGGGTGCGGGGCAGCAATGCAGTCGTATATTGCAGTCTCTGTAATCTCTTCGCGCTCCTTCGTTGGGTCTGGGCGGCCCCATTCATCGATAGGGGTGGAAGAAGCGAAGCACGCTTGTAAGACGTTGAGGGAGCGACGCATGTCGCCTCTGGAGAGCCTCAGAAGCGAGTCGACAGCTTGGGGAGTAATGCGGACGCCTTCCGAGGTGATAACGTGGTCCGCGCGTTTTCTCAGCGCATCGATTGGGAGCGGCGAGAAGCGGAAGCGGGTACATCTCGACAACAGCGCGGCAGAAAGCTTGTGGGTGTAGTTTGCGATGATGCAGAATCTGGTGTTTGCCGTGTACTTCTCCATGATCCTTCTGAGTGCATTCTGGGCAGCACTCGTCATTGCATCAGCCTCATCCAGGATGATGAGCTTGAAATTGCCCAGACCATCCCCCTTCCCTGCTACGCCGCCAAAGATTTGCCGCGTCGAGGCAAATGTCTTGATTTGTTCTCGTACCACATCAATTCCTCTATCGTCACTTGCATTCAGCTCTAGCACCTGCTGCCGTACATTTTGAGCGCCATAGATCTGCCGGGCGAGTGCAAGAATGGTTGAGGTTTTTCCCGTTCCAGGAGGGCCGTAGAAAAGGAGATGAGGGAGGCGATTAGAGGAGATGAAGCGATTGACGGTTTGTAGGATATCCTCATGACCGGAAACGTCATCCAGGGTATCGGGGCGGTATTTTTCGACCCTACATGTGGATGATATGTGTCAGTATGCATTAGGGAGCAGGTATTAAGAAATCTGTACTGCTGAGGTGTGCACTAACCATGGGAGAGTGTCACCAGCGCTGATGGGTAGGTTTGCTTTACTCATTTTCTTTCCTTTAAGGTCGCTTGAGAAAGTAATGGCAGTAGGCTGCTCATCGATATCCATGTCTTCGACATCCGACATACTGGAAGCTTTGTATAATTGCTGATGTTTGTTTGGGTGTAATGGGTATTCGTTGATATGATGAAACTCTGAGCTGTTGTTGAAGTTGAGTTCTGCGGGAGACGCGACGGCGACAAGCGCGTTCGGCGGCTAGCGCAGCCAAGTACTTTCTGTTTTGGGGGTCGTTACGGTTCACGCGTCCGTACCCATAGAGAGAATTGCACATATTGGATCTGCTACTAACAAAAATCATGCTTCTTGACTCGACGATGCATTATCTTCAAAAATAAGTGCAATAATACGACACTAAACCAGCAAGCCCCCTGAACCCAAACTCGCCAACCCGTATAAGACAAAGACAACCACTGCAATGAAGAGCACCCAGGCCATAAATGTACAAAGAAAAAGAAAGTCAATGACCTTTCATGCCCAATAACTCTATTCCTCTCCTCTCGGTGGCTCACGCTCCACAGGACCATCCAAGTAACCCGCGCCCTCGGCGGCCTCGTACTCAGCAATAAGGTCTGCTATTTCAGCCCTTGTATCATCAAACTCGCTGAGATCATTGGCAAACATTGGTTCTCTCTTGTACTGCTCCAAGAATGCATTACGCTTTCTTAGACGGTCGTACTGAGCCATAATACGCTTGAATAACTACACATATTCAAATCAATACCAGACTTGACAAGGGAGCATAAGGAACGTACCGTGGCTATACTGGTGTGGTTTGCTAACATAAGCCCGCTCACACGGTTGGACATTGGAATGTGGGGCGACTTCTTTGTTAAAGCAACCTGTATACTCGCAGGGCCCCATGGGATGAAAGTTGCGAGACGACGCTCACGAATTCTAAGAAGCGATTTGTGAACCTGGCCTATAGTCAGCCATCTATCACAAGGAAAGCAACAGCTTTGTAACTTACATCCGTTGGATCTGCCTCGCCTTGTATAATGTTTAATATAGAAATATAGCAACTATTCTTGGTTGTATTCGTCAAGACCATCCGATTCTTAGGCTGCAATAGTCGACGCATAACATCCAAGACTGTGGTTTTCCGCACAGTCTTTCCGGATTCCACCGAGTCACCTGTAAAGGGAGTATACGAAGTCATAAGGAAATGGCATCTTGGTGTCGGGATAAGAGATGCTATTATTCCAGCCAGGTCGTTGTGCATGTATCCAGGATACCGCAGTGTGGTTGTGCTTGCAGACATCACGGTCGACACCAATTGGTTGGTCTGTGCGAACGATGGGGATTGTATATGCAATCTATCCGCTGCGATGCGAGTCAAAGCACCGTTATCCAACACAACAACCGAGTCAGCGTTTTGTGACAACCGTTTCATAGCAAGCATGCTATTATAGGGTTGTACGACGACATCTCCAACACTTTGTGTATCCGGGAAAACCGAGTATGTCTGGATGAGTTTTTTTGGGAACCGATCGTTTAACCTTTCCAGAAGAAATGATCCTAAACCTGACCCTGTGCCACCAGCTATGGAGTGCAACAGCATGAACCCTTCCAGCGAGTCGCTCCCATCTGCTTCCCTTTCAATCATCTCCATCACTTCTTCACAAACACCTTCTCCCATAGCATACCCCGCAGCCCAGTTGTTTCCGGCGCCACTTCCATGTTGAGGGACGTGAAAATTCTCGGGGTTGTAGATGTTCTTGTATGGTCCATTTTGAATGCCTTGTATGACTCTGGGTTCAAGGTCGAGTAGGATTGCTCGAGGAATGTATCTGGTATCGTCGGATTGGTAAAAGAATACGTCTTTTCGATCAGTCCCCTCTTCTGTCGCCTCGAGGTTACCATCCGGGGATATGGCGTGCTCCTGGCCTGAAGGTGTCAGCGAATCTTCAGTTCACCTGTAACTGGAAAATCGACATAGTGTTTGCCAGAAAGCAGATCCTACTGCATTACCGCACTGTCCGGCCTGGATTGTAATGATTTCGCGGGGCATGGCATAAGGTGGGTACTGTGTGAAAGTGGATACTGTGTGAAAGTGGATACTGTGAAAGTGGATGCAGTGGGAAGGCGATCGATCGGGGCTCATCCAGCACGCGACAAGGCGCGTTAGTCGTTGATCATGCCAAGCCAAACTCTAAATTCACATTGCAAGCACTCATAACAGCTTTCCGACTATTTTCACAACTAGTCGGATGTTTGATCTTAACCTCGATATATAAATAATAATACAAAAAATCCCCGAGGCAACCATGGGTAACCAAAATCTATGGAAATTCCCAAAAACAACACACCTGTAACTCCCCATCCTATCTATCCCAGAATCCCAACATCCCGTTTACGCTCCTCTAACCTCGACCTCCTTGGCTACGGCCTTTTCTCCGTCCTCAGCCTTAGTCTTCTCTTCCTTGATCTTCTGTTGCGCCGCCTGCTTTCCTTTCTTTTTATCCTTTTTCTTGTCGTCGGCGGCAGCAACCTCCTGTTTTCCCCCATACTTGTTCTTCCACGCTTCCTCCTGTTTCTCATCGATTCTACTGAACAAGTATGCTGCCTTTCCAATGACGTGACCTGGTAGAAGATCCTCGGGTGCCCAGGTATTGGGAATGGATCGCAAAGGTGCATTCAATTGTTCACAGATCGAGAGAGTAGTCGCGGGCATAAACGGGTATGCAAGAGCGGAAAGAAGGTAAATCAAATTCAAACCATAGCCGACTACGGCAGCTGCTTTCTCGGGATGGTTGTTAAAGAGGTTGTTATCGAGCTTGTTGTCCTGGAGGAAGCGGTTTCCTTCACCGGAGATAAGCATGACTTTTTCCAGGGCGGCACGGATATGAACATTCTCCATTTCCTCATTGAATGACACTAGGAGGGAATTGATTGCGTCTTTGTATGGGGTAAACAGAGGATCGTTGATTGCAGCAGTATATTCCGGGATCACGCCAGAGTACTTCGCATTGACGAATTTGATGAGACGGTTGACAAAATTTCCGAAGTTGGCCAAAAGTTCCGAGTTGTTTTTAGTGACAAAGTCTTTCCAAACAAACTGAGTGTCTCCAGTTTCGGGCCGAGATGAGAGGAGGTAGTAACGCCAGACCTAATTTTCCAATTAGACATTGTTACGACGGTGTATGCAGGTTGACCTACACTTGGAGGCACGCCAGTATCCTGGGCATTATTGCCAAATACGCCAATTCCTCTACTCTTGGAGAACTTTCCACCTTCGTATTGCAGATACTCAGTGGTACTGAGATGGTGCAGCATGGTCCAGTTTCTATCTCTGGTTCCAATCTGACTTGCAGGAAAGACTACAGTGTGGAAAGGTACGTTGTCCTTGCCCATGAATTGGTAGAGTTTCACGTCGTCCTTACCTTTCCACCACTTCTCCCAATCCTTGGTATAATTCGCTGTTATGGAAACGTACCCAATGCAAGCATCAAACCATACGTAAAGTACCTTTTTATCATAACCTTCAAGAGGCACTGGCGTACCCCACGTGAGATCTCTGGTGATGCACCGCTTCTTCAACCCCTCCTTGAACCATGACTCGGTGATTATCCTACCATTTCTCGACCACTGGCCCTGTTCTGCTGACTTTTTACTCCACTCTTCAACTTCGGGCTGTAATTTATCGAGTTGCAGGAAGATGTGCCTAGAATCGCGCTTGACAGGTGAGTTTCCATCATATTTACACCGTGGATTGATCAACTCCAAAGGGTCGAGGAGCTGTCCACATCCATCGCACTGATCTCCTCGAGCATCAGGGTAGCTGCATTTGGGGCAGGTGCCTTCGACGAAACGGTCGGCAAGGAATCTTTCGTGGTTTTCGCAGTACAATTGTGTCATAGCTTCCTCTACTAGGAATCCTTGGTCCTTAAGCTTCAAGAAGATGTCTTGGGCAATTTCGGTCTGTTTAGCCGTGGTAGTTCGTCCAAAGTAGTCAAAGCTGATATCGAACCATTTGTAGACGCCTTGATGCAGGGCATTATATTTGTCGCACAGCTCCCTAGGAGTACACCCCTCCTCAAGAGCTTTAGTCTCGGTGGCAGTACCGTACTCATCAGTTCCACAAATGTAGAGCGTATTGTAATTTCGAGCTTTGCAGTATCTGTGGAACGGTTAACCAAGCGCATATTATTATTATGGGCTTAGTACCTTGAAAATGCGTCCGCACTGAGAACACTTCCAATGATATTCCCCAAATGCGGCACATTGTTCACATAGGGCAAGGCTGACGTGATAAGGACATTTTTTTGACCCGGTATGGGAAGGCTGCGAATGATGTCAGCCATCCTGTCTACATAGCAGTTGCCTGACAGGGAACTCACATATCCTGCCCTGCCTTGGGAACCTTCATCTCCACCCCGGCCTTGATATTCTTGATTGACATCCTCTCGCCAAGTTCTTCTGCAGCCAGAGTCTTTTTGCGAGCCCCTGCGCTCATCTTTAATAGCTTGACTGTTGTTAAAGAAGTAGCTTTTTCAGTCCCTGCCTTTGCCCATGCTGTGTCGGCGACCTTTGCAAACCACACGGACAGTGCAGGATGGGTGTCGACCTTAGCTGTGGACGCGGCATTGTGAAGAGCAGAGAAGATGATGATCTCGGCCGGACTTGGTGGCTCGGTATCCAAGTTGGCTTTGCCAATGACTGATTCAGCGAGTGCCAGAGCTTCGTTGGCATTCGTTGATACCAAGGGAGCGAGTATGGTTTCTTCATATTCGATCAATTCATAATCCTTCAATGCATCTTCACCTGTCTTTCCCCATGGTTTCGACCCTATGTTCGCAAAATAGCGTACGATCGAATTGGGTTCAATAAGAGATTTGTGGTCTCTAGGGGATTCCAGTGTAACATTCGACTGACCGGGAGCTGGAAATCGAAGTTTGTAAATATCAGAGCGATTCCCGACACATAAACAAGATTTCTAGCTTTACCTGTAGAGTATTGCAGAGGAACTCCGAAAGCTGCAGCAGCTAGACAGACTTTGAGAGCTGCAGTAAAAGCTCGTGAGTCATTTCCTGCGGGGATAGGAATGTCCACTTTGAGGGATGGGGCCGCCATATCGGCCACAGTGTCTATTAGCCTAGAGAATTGAAGTTAGGAGTGTTTTGAAGAGATGCTGTCGTATCTGTTTGATGAGTGTACGACTAAGTTGTTTGTTTGTCACGATGAGCTGATGAGTCGTTGGATGATTGACCTGCCCCGCTGCGGCTCTTCTTTGGCGCCCAGCGAGTGAGCCTCATGGCATTCAAAGTTTAGTGTGATCTTTACCCTGCCAGTTATCGCCTTCATCTAGCTTCTGCGCGCTCTCGAGGTCTCTCACATTTACCTATACGCTATCAACTTGTACAACTTCACAACCACCAGCTGTCTTTTCTCATTGATTATACTCACTCACATTATCCAGCTATAAATTTTGCGCGCGATGGCAACTAAACGAAAGCTCGATGTCAACGTGGAGGAAGAGGTTATCGTCAGTAGCTTCCATGACTTGCTCCTATTGTTCCTTTACTAACATCTCGATGTAGGATGAATCTGACAATCTCACCTTTCTATGTCTGGGTGGTGGCAACGAAGTCGGACGGTCATGTCACATCCTCCAATACAAAGGCAAAACCGTGATGCTTGACGCGGGTGTACACCCAGCTTACGATGGCCTGGCCGCCCTACCGTTCTACGATGAATTCGATCTAAGTACGGTTGATGTGTTATTGATCAGCCATTTTCATCTTGACCATGCTGCCAGTTTGCCCTATGTCATGTCCAAAACTACGTTCAAAGGTCGTGTTTTTATGACCCACCCTACCAAGGCCATTTATAAATGGTTGATTCAGGACAGTATCAGGGTTGGGTAAGGTGGCAATCCCACCAATTTCGGCCATGCGACCTAATTGTATATACAGAAATGTCCATAATACTGGCGACAATCTCTATACCGAAGCAGACCACCTCTCGTCTTACAGTCGCATAGAGGCCATAGATTACCATACGACACTTACTCACGCCGGAATCTCCATCACGCCATATCATGCTGGTCATGTACTTGGCGGGGCAATGTTTATGGTGGAGATTGCAGGCTTGAAGATCCTCTTCACCGGGGACTATTCTCGTGAAGATGATAGACATCTGGTATGCGCTGAGGTGCCACCAGTGAAACCGGATATCTTGATTTGCGAGTCGACTTATGGAACAGCCTCACATATGCCGCGACTAGAAAAGGAAGCACGGTTAATGAAACTAACAACGGAAATCCTTCAGCGTGGGGGGCGTGTTTTGATGCCTGTCTTTGCGCTAGGGATGGCGCAGGAGTTACTGTTAATTCTCGACGAATATTGGGAAAAGTATCCCAAGTTCCAAACATTCCCCATCTATTACGCAAGTAATCTGGCGAGAAAATGCATGGATGTCTACCGGACATATATTAATACCATGAATGATAAAATAAAGAGAGCGATGTTCGAAGGGGAAGGCAGGAATCCTTGGGATTTCAAGTGGGTCAGAAGTTTAAAGAACATTGAGCGATTTGACGATGTTGGAGGATGTGTTATGTTGGCAAGTCCTGGTATGCTGCAGGTAGGCCCCCGGTTCCGCTCATCCTATCCGATCCCTTCAATATCTAGTTCCTATCTGGGCTTGCAGTGGTGTACGGAGGATTGGTTCACAATTGCTCAGTGGTTGTTGTCGTCTATCCTGTATATCTGTTTCGTGTCGAATCTCAGTGATCATGTCTGCGTAATGAAAATATACATCATCTCCTAGCCTGCATCGCATATGTCCGCATGTTGAACGTTGTGTGAACAAATACTAATTGCTATGACAGAACGGTGTCTCACGCGAACTTCTTGAACGATGGGCGCCAGATCCGCGGAATGGTCTCATCATTACCGGCTACTCAGTCGAAGGAACGATGGCGAAGCAAATTGTCACCGAGCCGACTGAGATTCCTGCAGTCATGACAGCGAACCGATTCGGAGGTCGACGAAATGACCCTGATTCCCAGATAATGGTTCCTAGGCGGATGAGCATTGAGGAACTCTCTTTCGCTGGTCACGTTGACTATATACAAAATTCGGGATTCATAGAAGAGGTTGGTGCGAAAGTGGTAATCTTGGTTCATGGCGAGCAAAATAACATGGGGCGACTGAAAAGTGCCCTGCTGAGCAAGAACCATGAGAAAAAAGAAGCCGATAGGATTAAGATATATAATCCAAAGAACTGTGAGGAATTGAAGATCCCGTTCAGAGGGGAGAAGTTTGCCAAGGTATGTTTTTGTTTCTTTTATCTGAGTATACACTGCATTTCCTTCCTGTTCCCTTCCCGTTTCCTCCTGCCCTTTCCCGTTTGGTCTCATCTCATCTTAGTTGTCCCACCTAGTAAGACCTCTTGGGCATGTACAGAGCACTAGCTCTGTGTTTGATTTGCATATAAATTTTGCGCTCTTCTAGCACAAGTGAAGTATTCTAGAACTTAATGATGCTCGTATAGGTTGTCGGCAAACTTGCGCAGAAACCTCTGGCATTTCCGCCATCGACAGCTCTGTCAAAACCCCTCGCTGGTAAAGACCAAATCATCTCTGGTGTGCTTGTCCAGAGCGACTTCAAATACTCTCTCATGGCGCCCGATGACCTCCGCGAGTATGCGGGCCTTACAACAACGGTAGTAACCTGCAAGCAACGCATTCCAATGTACGCTGCAGGCATCGGTATGATCCGCTGGAGCTTGGAGGGGATGTTTGGCGCTGTCGTCAACCTAGAGGATGATTTTGAGGATGATGAACCAATAAAGAAAGAGGAACAGGACGACGCAGACGACGAGTATGACCCCGAGAAGGATATTACTGATGAGGATGAAGTGATGTATGGTGACAAGGGGAAGTACACGGGAAAGACATTCAAGGTCATGGATTGCGTTACTATTCGATGCAGGAAAGGGTTTGTCGAGCTTGAATGGGAGGGAAATATTCTCAATGACGGCGTTGCTGATGCTGTTGTGGCAATATTGGCCAACCTAGAGTGCTCGCCGGCTGCTGTTAAATGTGATAATTACTATCTTAATCCTATCAAATCGAAAACTAACTGGCAATAGATTCAGCACAACAATCCCACCATCACCACCATCATGGCAGTAATCTCTCAGACATCACGGCCGCCTCACCTCATTCTCATATTACTCCCGAGCAGCGACTTCAGCGCATTCTGATGTTCCTCGAAGCCCAATTTGGTGATTGTGTTGAGCCGCTGGAACCGCCAAAACCCGACGATACTGATATGGGTAACGACGAGCTTGTGCTTCCGACGGTCAGCACGTTTTCTCCGGGGGTTAAGATCACGATTGACAGCCTGGTTGCGAAGGTGTACTTCGACACGCTAGAGGTGGAATGTAAGAATGAGAGTTTGAGAATGAGAGTCAAGGCTGTTGTCGAGAGAGCAGTAGAAACGGTAGCACCGTTTGTTGATTTAATTGGAATATACTGATATGGATATGGGCGGTGGCTAATCTGTAGATGAAATCTCTGCTATCTTGGTTGCTGATTATTTTCGGAATGCTATACGGGTGTGTGTATAATAGTTGTATAACTTCTGCAGGTTACTTCTGAAGTCTAGGTATATCTGGGCACTGTACAGTAACAACACTGGAGCTTTTGCTGGCCTTAGACACCATACACGAATTCTCAACTTAGAGCTCTGTATCCAACCTTTAAATGATAGTTTGCTTGCTCGAGTTGCCCGCAACCGACCCGAACCCCCCTTTGATACTCCTCTACTCAGAACGCGTTAAAGGTATTCTTTGCCAGGCTTCTTGTTGCATATATAGAGACGTCGACCTGACACAGGCTAGAGGAAGAAGGGTAGCGGAAGGGGATCTCCCCCACCTCGCCGGTCATCCGGAGGGGGAGGGGAAACGGGCTCTGCCATACTCTAGATAGAGTGAATGCAGTATGATTAAAACAAAACAAAAACCTGACACGAGTTGACTATAAGCGGGGCTAATGGCAAGACAAGGCACACTACTCTCTACTGTATATATCTCGAGTCTGTTTCCTTCTCTCTTCTCTCTGTATCTTAAGTCTATACACACACACGGTTCTCCCCATATCGTAACACTACTCTTTGATGGATATTTTCATGTGATCGCACACAAGCGCCTTCAGGGTCTCCCTTGCTATTAGTTAATATACTTAAGCTCTGCGGCTCAACAAAAAGCCACAGTGGGCATTAGTATTGCGGCTCGCGTCCTCCCAGTAGGCTAGAGCTTAACTATGCGGTAAACTTCCATACCCAAACAGACACTTCGACATGCCTGGCAACATTCAAATCACTGCTGGCTGGTATTTTTTCCTGCTCTCTCTGGTCGGCGCCTGCTGCGGACTGTTATACTCCGTTTTCAAGGGCGAAGGGGAGCCCTTGATTGCATCACTTGGTTTCAGTGGAATAGCATTCGCTGCGACCTATTGCTTGATATGCTGGTTGGGTGACGAGTTCAAGAGGGTTGGGCTGAAGGGGAAGGATGTGTCAAAGGCAGATAGAAGGGAATTGTGTGTGTTCTTGAGCGCTGCCGCTGTTATTAGGAGGTGAAAGCTAATCGTGCAGTGCAGACCGGAAACAATGGGAGCTGTTTGCGCCGTGGTTTACCTGATGGTTATGATTATATTCATACCATTTCCGTTCTACGAATACTTTGTGGCATCAACAAGCGGAGGAGGAAACCGAGACGTCACGGTGGAAATGGTGGAAACAGGACGGAAGTTGCATCGCTTCCCGCATAACAAGGTGCAGCAGCTCTGATGTCTAACGGAGCTCTGGCTAACTGTGATACAGCTGGGTGAATACCTCTCTGCGCTACTCTCGCTCCAAAGCATGGCTATCCTAGGTATAGCAGACGACCTTTTCGACATCCGATGGCGCCACAAGCTCTTCCTCCCTGCGATCGCTGCGATCCCCATGTTGATCATGTACTACATCGACTTCGGTGTTACGAACATCGTTGTCCCGCTGCCTCTACAGCCATACCTTGGTCAACTCGTGAACCTCTCCTGGGGATACTATGTTTACATGGCCGCCATCGCCATCTTTTGCCCAAACTCCATCAACATTTATGCAGGGATCAATGGGCTCGAAGTTGCGCAGTCGATTGCCATTGCCCTCTTCATCATGATGAATGATTTGATGTACATATCTGTAGTCGGCCATCCAGCGACCGCCTCCCACCTCTTCTCGTTGTACTTCCTGCTTCCGTTCCTGGGCGTCTCAATGGCGTTGTGGATCCACAACAAGTACCCGTCCAAGGTATTTGTCGGGGATACGTACTGCTACTTTGCCGGTATGACCTTTGCGGTCGTGGGCATATTGGGCCACTTCTCAAAGACACTACTTCTTCTATTCATCCCACAGATCTTCAATTTTCTATACTCCATGCCACAGCTATTCAAGCTTGTTCCCTGTCCACGCCACCGACTCCCGCGATTTAATGCACGGACTGGGTTGATGGAACCTTCCCGGGGACAGTTCATGAGGCCGCCGAAATGGTATATAAGTATCCCACTTAAGACTCTTGAGAACCTAGGGTTGATAAAGTTGTGGACTGATGACAATGGGACGATACTGGAGTTTTCAAACATGACTCTGATCAATCTGTGGCTGGTAAGGATGGGACCTATGAAAGAAGACAAGGTGACGCGGGGATTAGTGTGGCTACAGGTGATCTGTGGTGCGTTGGGACTCTTTATCAGGCATAAGGCGGCGCTGCTTGTGTTTCCCTACGATAATTTGAAGATGGCGGATTTTGAGAGGTTAGTGGCAGTGGTTTAGAGGTGTGGTGGCGGTATAATGGTTTTAGCGTTTGGGTAACTGTATAAGTATTGTAGTAGACATTATTTGATTATAGAAGCTTAGATACCCATCCGTACCGTGGCGTAAGTAGTGCCCGCTGCGATCCGTTGAACTGCGGTGATGGTTATTATGATGCACGTCCCAATGCGGAATAATGACCGAGAAGCTTAGCTCGAGCATTGTATAGTACATCATCCCCTGTAACCTGTAAACATCACCATCTCAGCACCTCAATGGCGTCCAGAACCTCCACAAAATTCGGTGCCGCAATTACTAGAGCTGCCAGAGCACCCGCGCATCCTTCTGCGACACCCTCAAAGCCCAAACCAACCGTCATTAAGCAAGAATTGTCGCCCTCAAGCTCTGAGCTGTCTTCGCCACCACCCACTGACGACGAGAAGCCAAAATACAGCTCAAAACACTTTCCGCCTGTTAAAATAGAAGCACTCCCAGAAATCCCGTTCAGCGAATCTAAAAAGCGCCGGCAGATAAAGCAAGAGCCCTCCGATGACGACGCCTCAGAGCCACCCCCGACTATGGGTGACATCCCAAAGCTGAAGAAGCACCTCCCCCCTCCCAAGATCAAAAAGCAGAAGAAGGAGCTCTCAACCACGCCTCCACAAAATTGGGAGGAGATGTACAACCTCACCAAGAAGATGCGGCTTGCGCGGCCGGCGCCCGTGGACACGATGGGCTGTGACGTCGCGGCAGACAAGACGCTCTCACCACTGGTCCAGCGCTTCCAGACCCTGGTCTCGCTCATGCTATCCTCGCAGACCAAAGACACGGTCAACGCGGCGACCATGGCAAAGCTGCGTGGGCAGCTTCCCGGCGGCCTCACGCTGGAATCAATCCTTGCGGTCGAACCAGCGGAGCTAAACACCCTCATCGCCGCCGTCGGCTTCCACCGCCGCAAAACTGAGTATATCAAGAACGCCGCTGTGATATTGCGTGATCAGTGGGGCGGGGATATCCCCGATTCCATTGAGGGCCTGATTTCGCTCCCTGGGGTAGGGCCAAAGATGGCGCATCTGTGTATGAGCGCGGCGTGGGATAGGACCATGGGGATTGGTGTTGATGTGCATGTTCACCGCATCGCGAACCTGTGGGGTTGGGTTGAGAGCACGACGCCCGAGAGGACCAGGGAGCAGCTGGAGGCGTGGTTGCCGAGGGACAAGTGGAGGGAGATTAATTGGCTGCTCGTCGGTTTTGGGCAGACTACTTGTTTGCCGCGCGGGAGAAAGTGTGGGGAGTGTTTGCTGTCGAAGGGGCTTTGCAGAGCGGCTTTTAAAGGGGATACGGCGGCGAAGAGGAAGAATGTGAAGGTGGAGTCTGAGGATGAGGAGGATGGGGAAGGAGTGAAGGCAGATCCAGATGCGGACTTTAAAGGGGAGGGGAATGTTGATGGTAGGGTTTCGCCGGCCAAATCACCGAGAAAGAGATTGAGGAGACGGCTGGTAAAGGTGCAAGTTAAAACAGAAGATGCGTGGATGTCAGATATTGAGGATGCTGGGAGTGACTGAATTTTACGCCACATAGATTTGGGGCATGTGTTTAGTACCAGGGGAATGGCTTATTTGTATTATTATTTGAATCGAAGAGCAAGGTGTTCGGCACATGGTCCCCCTCTACTCTCGTTCCCAAACTTTGTCGTCGCTCGCAAGCTCGGCTTGCCGGCGGCAGAAAGGACCAGCTGGTTCGTGAGTGCAGGCTTCCTAACTCTTCCTAGGAGATTCGGTATCCAAAATCCCGATAATATCTTCTTATTCCACCCAATCAAAACGAAATACGAACTAGTCTTTTCTCGTGAACTCAAGACCTAGGATTATGATGCAAATACATGTCATCAATTCACCCAAAAACCAAGAAAATAAACATGCAACACCCAGAAATGCCGCCAAACAAAACGCCAAATAGAGTCAACTGTCCTTCAGCTAAATATGCGAAGCAATGGATATACAGGTATTGATGGTACCTACGCTTTCTTACCAAACAACCCCCCCAAAGCCGCCGGCCGCCTCTTCGGAGGCGAAATCTCCTTATTAAATCCCCCAATACTCGGCACCAATGAAGGCACGGGGCGGCCCCCTTTTGTCAGACCTTGAGACCCATCGTCAAGGTTGATATTTATCCTCCCAGTACCATCATCGTCGTCAAACGTCGTCGGTTTGATCCCCATGAATGATGCCTCGCCCGCTACTTTCTTCCGTCGCCGCAACGGCTGCTTTTCGGTCGGAGAGGAGAAAAATGAGTTTTTGAGCTTTGTTGGCTTTGGCACAGCTTTTGCAACAGGCTTGGAGGTGGTTTTCCCTCGGGGTTTGGATTTGGGCTTCGCCTCCTTAATGACGGGAGGGTTGACCATTAACAGAGAGTCCTCGCCAACATCCTCGTCTTCTTCAGCTGCGGGTGCCGGGGGTGTAGGTACACGCTCCTGCATGAGTATTTCTTCTGGTTCTTCGAGAATGGCTTTGGCGGCGCTCTTCTTCTTGCGATTTGCGCCAGCCAGGAAGAGACGTGGGGGCTTTCCGCCGCCGCCCGGCATGATGATGGACCTGTCTCCAGGGTACTCTATCATTGTTCCATCGCCCGGGACCGCGGTTATTTCTCCTGTTGTAGAGGCATCGGCATCCATAACAGTCTGTCGATTCAGGAAGGGGGTCAGAGAGAGTTCCGAGATTGCGGGTACCGGTTTGTCCTTGCGTGGTTTCTTGGCAGATTCAAAAGTCTCCATAGTGACGATGTTGGCTATAGACCGTTTTCGAGGGTTATCGAGGGGGACTTTAGTGGTTGTCGTTCGTGCGGCTGTAGCCTCTGCTTTGGCTTCCTTCAGTTTCGCTTTTGATGCATCAAGTTGCTTCTTGAGCGTTTCGTGTTTGGTTTCTTGGAGTGTTTTGTAGGCAGCAAATTCACGCTCGACCTTTTCGCGGGCCTTGGATTCTTTGGCGAGTGCGGTGCGGAGATCGGACAGCTCTTTCTTGGTGGTTTTCGATGTATCTTCTTTTTGGGCGGCCTGTTCTTGGTTTTCCTGAAAGCGCATGAGATCTTGCTCAGCATTCTCACGGGCTTTGGTTTCCTTGGTAAGAGCGGCTTTTAGTTCCGATAGCTCCTTCTTGGTGGACTTCGCTGCTTCCTCCTTTTGCGCCGTCTTCTCTTGCTCTGCCTCTAAACGTGCAAAATCCTTCTCTGCTTTTTCGCGTGTTTTGGTTTCCCTTGTCAGTGAGGCCTTTAACTCGGATATTTCCTTTTTGGCAGTCTTAGATGATTCCTCTTTTTGTAGCACGATGTTGAGCTTTTCATCTGCAGCAATCTTTTCGGCTTCTAGGTTTTCGATCTGTGTTTCCAATTCTTTCCGTTCCGAAGCAGCCTGCTTCAGCGCTTTGTCGTGCTTCGTCTGCAAACTTTTGAGCTCCTTTTTACAGTCTGCAATTTCGGATTGCAGCGCCTTAATCTTCGCTTCTGCTTGCTCCACCTCCATCTCCAAAGCCTTGGATCGCTCTTTAACCAGTTGATGCTCCAACTTTGCATCGTCCAGATCACTGACAGCAGTATTCCTCTCAGCAACCAATGTCGCGGCTGAAGCCTTTGTGGTGCCTCGGATATCAAGAAGTTCCTTTTTCACCGCGCGTAGTTTTCCCTGCGCAGTTGCACGCTCGCTCTGAGCGATTCGCAGTAATGCCTCAGAGTTTTCTTGACGCGCCAGAAATTCGGCTTCTTTCTCTTCTAGCTCCTCAACATCTTGCAGGGTAGATATATACTCTTCATAGAGTTCGGCGTAGAGTGGCTCTATGTAAGCCAATCGGCTCTGCAATGGACGCACAGCGTCGAGGGCATCAAGATGGTGGCGCTCGAAGATACAGCGCTGGTACGCGTTCAGAGCTTCTGAGACAGTGAGTTTTCGACGGAGCTGGAAGATTGGTCAGTCTCTGAGCCTACTATGTAGGATGTGGGATATAAGGGGATCTACTTCATCCGCGACTTCTCGTGTTTCTTCCGGTTTTGGGATTGAGACCGTATCCTCGCGTGCTTCTTCGGCCTGAGCCATGGCGGTAGAGCGCGCTCTACTGAGAACTACAAAGTCGCGAAGGACGTGTGTGATTGATGGCGGAATGTGGCGTAAGTCGTCCGGGCAGGTTTGGAGAACTCGGAAGACGCAAGATTCGATGTTGTAAACAAGCAAAAGGTGGCTAGCACCGATTGGAAGATAATATTAGATGCTTGGCATTTTGTGCAATCTCAAGATGGATTGCTTGATGCTACACATGATTATTCGCCAACTACGATAGATGAACGTTCTGAGAGAACGCGAAGGAATGGGGGAAGATGTTTCAGTAAGGCCCGAGTTGTCACAAGTTTCTGAGATGGCTGTAAAGTTCACATTTTCGGAGTTATATAGTGCGCGCGGGGCGAACAGTATCCCAGTCATAGGCCGTCATTCGGTAAATAGGGTTTAGATTGAAAGAGTATTACCGGTGGCACTTTTTAGCATTCACAATCACCACTGAAACTACTGAACTGTGTAAAATCGCTCTGGATCTCATTAGCACAGAACGGTAATATGTGAAGGATCCTTGTACAAGTACCATGAGGCACTGAGTATATTCAGTCCCAAGTTGGTGCTCGGAAGCTCGTCATCCACTACAGGGAAAACTTTCGTATTCCTTGGCAGTGTTTCTCTGTTCAATGAAGTGATAGGGATGTAGCAATATGGATGCGAGGTGTAAGGCTATTTGAGAAATATTTTAAACAGAACAAATAGTGTTGTCCCGAGACCTTGGCACGGACAAGATGAGATATCCTGCGACTTCGAAAGCGATAACTTAGGCAGGTCACGGGCGTACAATATATCGATAGGTGAGGTGCTACCCGGGACTGCAAATATCATGGTAGTGTTTCACGGGCTGAAAAGAGGGGACGATCAGTTAGATAGTGTACAATGCCTTAAGGTGCGGTTCGATCGAAGATACTACTACAGCCCTAGATGTTAATGTTGAGGAGGAGCTGACAGAAGGAATTTTGTATATAAAATTTAGTGAGACATCTCGGGACTTAAGTACCGCCGGGACATTACCAAAAGCTCCGGGACCGCGAGACTAAAATCCTCATGGGAAGAGACGTCTTAGGCTCTACTGAGATTTCGTCTTGTCTCGTGGCCAGCACTAAGAACAAATATACACTTGATGCGCTTCATTTTATAGCTTTTTCTACCGCAAAAGCAGCAACGCCGATTTCACAAGTAAACCCATTCCCAGTTAAGAAAGTACAAGGTGACGCCGAAATTCGATCATTTTTTGTGCCATCAACCGAAGTTGTTTCTTCACACCAACCTAAGCAGCAGCGTTCTTGGCCTTGGCCACAGCCTTCTTGACCTCAAAGCGCCTCTGCTTCTTCAGTACCATGACTTTATATCTATCGAAGTCGTTCAAAGCCCATCTCTTGTTGTTGGAGTCGATTCTCTTGGCAAAAGCAGAGTTGTTCCACTTCTCATTGATGCCTTGCTTCTCCCAGATCTTCGTGATGAGAGAAGTACGAGCGCCTCGTGGTAGCGAGGGAATGACGATGCTGGTGAGGCTGAGGTGTGCAAGAGGGAACGACTGGCGGGGAACGGTCGGGGCGGGAGAGTCGATTAATACCTAAATACCGATTTGAGTACAAGTCGTAATCGACGAGGGAGCAATTGTGTGGCAGGAAACAAAACAAAACAAATTACGTACCCGCTTGTGATCGATGATCTCGACAATAGTAGCGAGCTGGCCAGCGGATGGGCCGTCATTAAGGAGGACAAGACGGCCGACTTCGACGAGCCTAAATTCCACATCAGGATACACATTCACCGCGCTGAGGTCAAATAATTCCACATACCGCCACTGAGAGGCTTTGACGTCGCAAGTCATTTTGCTGAATGTTGAAGGTTGTGGTTTGTCGTCGATAGCACTTTTGTCACGGTGTGATAGGGCTCCAGTTGATCGGCGAGTTATTGTGCACAATACGTGACCGTTGTGGAGATAGGGTGTGCGCCCTATTCGATTAACCTATATATAATTTTTAATATCATGCACCAACAACGCATCATTTCATTCTTCACCATTCAGCAACCGTTTGAGCGATTACTTATCAATGGTATGTCTCCTTCCTGTCTTTCACAGTGCCATATAATGAGGAAATAATTTGCGATTGAGTTCATCTGCAGCGAGTCCTCGCCTGGTCTCATTTATGCTCTGATGCCTCTCTGATATCCTTTCTTACATATTCTGATCCAACATCTTTCCGCTTCAATCCTCCCCACTTAGCAATTAAACACTGAACCGTACTAACGTTATATATTTAAAGTCATACAGGAGTTCAAAATGTTTATTTTGTGTTAGTATGTTCTCCTTAGTCTTTTATCACATCCAATGATTATACACTATGCTTATAGATAGTATGCGATGCTTCAAGCACATGCGCGTTGTTTATACACCAAGATCACTGAGGATACCCAATTACACGAGCAAATCTTTGATTTTTTCTTTATTCGCATAAATGCTAATTTTATCAAATAGTGGTTTCAACTAGACCTTGCATTCAGCAATCGTATTCCTGCTCTCTACCTAGATACTGATGACGAGTGTACATATATTATATCTGCGTATAACCGATTTTCAGTAACCTTTCGAACGTTTACTTTGATAATCGCGTGCCATTGCATCGCAAGCATCTGACAGACAACATCCGGCCCCTCGGCAAATCTTAGTATGCATTTTCACTTCGTTGTACAGCATTCAGTTGAACTTCCGCTCCCGGATGCAGCCACTCATCTGAGAACTTCACATGCCAGTCAGTCACCAAGCCACCACGTCGCCTCTCATGGGTTTGTGAATATGGCATCCATCAACTGTTCGCGCAGCATCGATGTAATGTATTTGAGTTCCTCCACATGCAATGTAGGGATGTCTCTATTTCTTTTTGCCATATTCTGCTTGATAATTTCGATCTAAATAATTCATGACTCGTAGTAGCGTAGCGAAGCTACCCGTGAATATGGACAGAGGATCACTTCTTGGTGCGTTGAGGTTGGAATATGGGCCCATGTAAATTTTGATGAGCTCCTCCCAGAGGCGCTGAGTTTACAACTGCCGATTTGACTGTCAAAGGATCTATAAAGAGGGCTCGTTTTGTGCCCACTTTTGCAGCCCAACACCGAGTCCAGATTTAAAGCTTATCTCTTAAGATCCATCAAATATGAACGTACTAGGGTACAAGGGTATATAGGGCGCAGTCACACAGGGCAAAAGAGCGCCTGACTTTTTTCTCTCATACAACGAGAAATGCCAAGATCCTCGTCTTTCACTACACTACGGGGGGCTCGAATAAGTACATAAGCCTCACATGGGTTTGAAGTGAGGCTATCATGTTTTATTAGGTTGATGTGGTGCTGGTTTGATTTGCAGGCTGACATGTGAAAAACAAATTTATTAGCAACACCGAAATGTAAGCCTGTCTGATTTGACAGCTGCACAAGTCTGGGAAGGTTGTTAGAGTTTATAGGCTTGCAGTAGTGTGTAATGCTAACACAGTGGTTAGGTTTATAGATTTAAAAATCTGACATCAACCTGTCAGTAGTAGAGGGTGTTGCTGTGATGAGAATTTTTTCAGTTACAGTATAGAGCTGCAGATTTCACCAGCTTCCCATCTTTGCTGTAGCATATCACAGCAAGTGTTGAAATTGGGATGATGAGTTTGTCACTTTTAGAATCTACTTTCATCTCCAGATTACATTCCTACTACTCCCATAATTTTTGTGTATAACACATGGTTACAAGGTATGTAGCTGCTGTATATAGTAGTGATTATTGTGATCATAATAGTGATGGTGATAGTGATGGTGATGGTGGTAATAGTGATAGTTGTCAATGGCTGCTACGGCAATGACTGTTATGGTAATGGCTGCTACACTGATGGCTACTACAGTGATGGCTACTACAGCGATGGCTACCGCAGTAGCTATCTCTTGACAATCTGACAAACCTGACAGGGTGATATGAAGGTCATTAGGCTATCACTCAAATACATCTGTAAGGCTTGCAATGGACTGCAAGGTCAACAACTGTGATAGCTGAGATACCTATCACAGGGAAGAGCAAGAGCAAAACCCCAATGAAGCCATGCGAGAAACCTAGCCACTAACGCTTAATAGAGTACTTTTTAGCTCGGATTGTGGAGTCCAGACGTAACCAGGGATCTGCGATCCGCTATCTGCAAGTCGACGATCGAACAGATCTAGGAGCAATTACAGGGTTTGTACATAGAAGCGACTGGTTACCAGCTGCTAGCAGACCAATACTACTAGTTCTGCCTCCTTCCGTGAGTGGAATGCTAATTTTCATACGGCCAGATCTTGTCTCATCTGCGAGATATATCCGCGCTGCGTCTCTGCCTCTTGACAATACCTCGGTAGTTGGTAGGATTTAAGGGAAAGGGGTCGCCGGGAAATGCAAAATGGTCCAAAGCAGCAGTTTGCAATGTCTATACTGGATAGAACAGCAGTGGTAACACGATATATACCTTCTCAGCATCCCTCCGCGACATCGTCGGCTTAACTTTTCCGAGACACGAGACATTCACTGATTCATAGGATTCCGTAGATGAGCACACGGTCGGCGGGGCCCTTGATCTCGAAGTTGTGAAAGAGGATGTTTGCTCCGCCCATAGCTTCTAACATTCTTAGGAGACTTCAGACTATCTACACTCCGTACTAAGACCCGCGGTCCTTCATATTCGCTCCGGCCGGCACGAGCGATATCGATCCCGATAGCGAGTCCTACGATATCCTTGACGAAACTCTCGCCCTCTTCCGTGCTGCAGAAAGTTCTGGAAGCTGGAGAACGGACTATTATGCGGGATCGGTGTCGTAAAGGAAAGTGGAGTGGTAGGCCTGGAAGTAGGTTAACTGTACTGTAGATTCGTCTGGGGTTAGAGGGAGCTTACCCAACATAGCTAGAAGGTGGGATTTGCGGCGGTAGATACTAAATAGATCAGTAATTAATTGCTGCAGGTGAGCCAGCGGTGATATTGCGGAGAAGGTGTTGAGGTAATGACGCGGCTACCCCAGCCAAGCATCACCATTTTTGGTTCGTTGGCGAAACCTCGATATAGTATTGCACCCTTGACATCTTCATTCTCAAAAGACCGCAGGCTTTCAGTATGAGAACCAGGTCAAAATACACATAAGGAAGTAGTCCATACCCTATCAGCACTCACGATACCGTGGCCAATCAACGCTTGTGGTAGTAATGGGTGTCACTGTGATACCTGTGTAAAGAAGTGGTGAATACCTATTCCAAGTTTGGTTTTCTATGGCTGATTTAATCGGGTCTGGAATACTGACCCATCTTTCTGCATCAGTACCTTCATCTACCTACACCAATCAACTGCGGCGCTCGAATCTTGTCTATGGTGATAGCTGCACTGTAAATGACTTGGGCTGTGCCGACACAAAACAGTGCTTTCGTCACCGCCCTGGACTATCAGGCAGGGATCCATGAATACGTCCATGTCTACTCTCCACCAGCTCTCTACCGAGCTCCTTTTTATTATTTCCGATGACCTCTCCACGAAGGACATATTCTCCCTCCGCCCCACTTGTACTCGTCTCTCAACTCTTTTCATTCACCTCCAGCAGGAACGTGCTCTCACCAATTGCATACTTAATGGAAACTCGCCACTTCACTGGCGTGCAAAACCAGCAACTTTTTCATCGTAGAACATCTTGTCTCTCACGAACCACAGTTGGTCTTCAAGAAACATGCTCTTCGAGAAGCATGCTCCCGCCCCTACAGGGTCCCAGAACTTTCTCCCTGTCTGGAGTCCCCTACTACCGCAGTATCCAATGGCCAAGTGGCAATAGCACGGTTTCTGCTGGAACATGGAGCAGATGTAAACATGTACAACCGTACAAGGCCTTTACACCTTGCAATCCCCTTACACATGCCTATCTCGTTAGAAATGACGCAGCTCATGCTAGAGTATAGGGCCAAGATTGCTGTAAAAGACAGACGGAGTTGTGCGCTTGCTGCTGTTGAACGGCGCTAGTGTTTACGAGAGGAGCCTCAGCAAGTCTGACTTTTGGTCACTGTCCAAGCTTTTTGTATATAGAGGTTAGTATCCGGGTTGGATTAACGCGTTGTTGTACTTGCAATGGGAGATGCGGGGTTCTACCAAGATGAAGTGTAAGAAGGCTTTGCAGCTTTGCGGCTGTTTGCTGCACTAGATGACAGAATGAGTAGATTGGATCGGGTCCGGAGGAGTTTAGAGCCGCTCAGTGTTGATGTTATGGAACTGGTGGTGGTGGTGGTGGCTGTCCTGTGGTAGTTGCTGTTGCGTTGTCTGTTGCTATTAGGTTCTGCGAGTGTTCTTTAACCGCGCAACATCCGTTCCTCATACTACTGTGCTTTCTGCCCTGTATTTAAAAGTCAAATAATTCTCGTATTTTCGAACAAGTGAGCCTCTATGCAAAAGGTATAACACAAGTGTTATATTGAAGTTACCTAGAACGGTATACACGCAAAACAAGAAACCACTCGCCAACCGTACGCAAAACCGTCTATAAGTAGCGGGGGACGACCAAACACATCACCTTTGATGGCTTAACCAGCCTTTGCCGCATTGCGGTGAGGTTTCGGGTGGATATCAATGACAGCTTTCACCAGCTCCTCAGAAATCTTGTCAATCTTTTCTTCTCCGATCTTCTTGATTTCCTCTAGCTTCTCCTGGACCTGTCTGTCCGCTTCTTTCTCAAGTTGTGCGTTGCTTCCGGAATGCTAGGGTACGTCAGAGACTAGTATTGGTTTGGGGTGCGGGGGGAAATATCGAAGTGTGTACCTCAGCTTCAAACCGCTTGAACTCAGCTTCCTTCTGCTTCTTATACTCTTCTATCTCCTTCTGCGCTTCAATGCGGGCCTCCTTGACTTTCTGGGTTCGGTCTGGTGACAGCTGTCAGACTAGCTCGGGCGAGGCTGGCGAGTGAGTATACTAACAGGCCCTCGCTTTTTGGACGATCTTTTGAGCTTCACGCTCGGCCTGGGGGTGCATCAGTCACTGAGTATGTAATGGGTCAAGAGGAGCTTACGTCGAGTAGGGTCTGAATTCCGGCAGAGTTTTGAGCAGCCTAGTAATAACTTTATTAGATGGAGGCGCTGTAAGCCGAGGAGTGTGGAGGAAGACCATGTGTAATATTTGTAAATCGTGAAGAGAGAGGATACTGGTGAGGAGAGCTCGGGGGAGGTTCGTCATGCAGCAGATCCCTGTCAAGGCGGGTAACCCCTTCAATCTTTAGCTCTCTGCGCCTAGGCTCAACACCCTCCCAGAACTGTCTTCACCGAACTTCAATTACCACCGTCGACCTCCCTGACCACAACAATCACACGCACGCATCCTTCTCCATACTGTTACCGCTATGCCTGTCGTCAAAGGCGGCGTCTGGACCAACGTCGAGGACGAAATCCTCAAAGCTTCCGTCTCGAAATATGGTCTCAACCAGTGGCAACGCGTTTCGTCACTCCTTGCGCGCAAATCAGCCAAGCAGAGCAAGGCTCGATGGTCTGAATGGCTTGACCCCAGCATCCGAAAAGTTGAATGGTCACGCGATGAGGACGAGAAGCTGCTGCATTTGGCGAAGCTGATGCCGACACAATGGAGAACAATCGCCTCTATTGTTGGGAGGACTGCAACGCAGTGCCTAGATCGGTATAATGCGTAAGCTTAGCTCTTTCTACCATGTAGAGGTGGCGGCGTGAGTGCTGACTACAATGTAGTTTACTCGACGAAGCAGAGGCGAGGGATAATCAAGAACTGGGGCTTGCAGGCCCCGGAGATGAGGCTTCGGCGCCGTCGGCGGACGATATCAGGAAGTTTAGACCTGGAGAGACGGATCCGGATCCAGAAACGAAGCCTGCAAGGCCAGGCACGTCCTACCCTCCTTGTTGTCATTGTCCTCTCTCATGCGCTTACTAATACTGGTTTCGGTCGTATACAGATGCGGTTGATATGGACGAAGACGAGAAAGAGATGCTCAGTGAAGCCCGTGCACGTCTAGCCAATACCCAAGGTAAAAAGGCGAAGCGCAAGGCCCGTGAACGACAGCTCGAGGATTCGAGACGCCTGGCACTTCTACAAAAGCGACGAGAATTGAAGCATGCGGGGATTAACATCAAGTTGACCAATAGGCGAAAGGGAGAGATGGACTACAATGCCGACATTCCGTTTGAGAAAGCGCCGGCCCTTGGGTTTTACGACACGAGCGAGGAGGCACAAAGAAACGAGAGGCAACGTGAAGGAATCGACCCTCGAAAAGCATTGTCCCACAAAAAACGACAGGGTGATCAGGACGACAATGGTGGCGGAAAGAGGAGAAAGGGAGACAAAGAGAAAACTGGTTCAGCTGCGGTCGCTGCTCAAGTTGCGAAGGCAGGACAACTTCAGAAAATTCGGGAAGCGGAACAGCTCAGCAAACGGAGGGCCCTCAATCTCCCAGCGCCACAAGTTAGTGAGGCAGAACTTGAGGATATTGTCAAGATGGGAATGGTTGGCGAAAATGCCAACAGGATGGTTGATGCAGGAGAGAATGAGTCCACCAAAGGCTTGGTAGGAAACTATAATAGCATCAATACCGGACAGCCAATCCGAACTCCACGAGCTCCGCCGACAGAGGATCGTGTCGCCAATGAGATCAAGAATATCCGCGCACTTACGGAAACAAAGTCCTCGCTTCTAGGAGGCGAAAATACGCCATTACATGAAGGTGGAACTACCGGATTTAAGGGCATCAACCCAGAGCGCACCCCTATATCCACCCCAAACCCCTTAGCTACACCATTCAGAGGCGGAGCAGGAGCGGTAGGTGCCACCCCACGAATCGGCCAAACGCCTCTTAGAACACCTAGAGATACTTTAGCTATCAATGTGAACGGAGAGCAGATGTTTTTAGTGGGCATGACGCCAAGAGATCAAAAGCAATACCAAAATTCGCTAAAGAGCCGGTTGAGGGCAGGCTTCGCAAATCTGCCCAAGCCCAAAGAAATCGAACTGGAAACGCCCGATGAACCAGCAGAGGAACAAGAAGTAGTCGAGCTTAGAGAAGAAGATGCGGCGGAACAAGATCGCCGGATACACGCGAAACAGGAGGCGGAGGCAGCTGCGGAACTGAAGCGGCGGACCCAAGCCGTGCAGCGCGACCTTCCGCGGCCTTCGGTTGTGGATGTCAATGAACTTTTGAAGAGAGCTTCTACAATAACGGGGATCGATGGCATGATTGCGCATGAAATGGTTACGCTCATCAGCACAGATGCGTACAGATATCCTGTCAAGGGTAGTAAACTCATTGGATCAGCGCTGCCCTTTGAGCGGCTCGAAGACGAGCTCATTGAACGTGCAAGGTTAGAGTTGTTGCTCGAGCTTCCAGAAGAAGTTGTGAAAGCTGCTGGTGTCGAGTTTGAGAGCGCGTGGTTGAAGGTTCATGGTGGTAAAATTCTACCAGGACTTGAGGACTATGGTGAAGATGAGGTTGACCAGGAACAGATCTTAACCCAGGCTTACGACGTGAGTTTTCTCCTCTCTCGACCTTGGATTGCGGAATGCTAATGATATGACAGTTGGTGCAAGATAAACTCACCAAAGACGCAACCCAGGGCAATAAGCTCGAGAAGAAACTTTCGCTTCTACTTGGAGGATACATGAACCGTGAGCGGATGCTGATACAAAAGATTCAGGAAGCATCGGCGGCGATAGTGCAGTCAAAGCTTGATCTAGATTGTTTCAAGACGCTGAGAATTAGTGAAGCTGATGCGATCCCTAGAAGGTTGGAGAGCTTGAGGAATGAAGCGGAGTTTGTGGAGAAACGTGAGCGGGAGGCACAGGAGATTTATAGACGCATGCGCGAGGAGTTAGATGCTTAAGTGTTTTGTTCGGATTTGTTTTTGCTTGAAACGTGCTAGTGCTTGTGATAAAGGGGGGGTGTGTACTTATAGTTTACGTTTTGTGGAGTACGATATGGAATGGATAAGGTTAATATCATGCCTAGGTCTAGTTAATGAGATGTCAAAACAAACTTAACGGCCGTCAAGCTTGAATACTTCCCTCATCAATTACAAACCATTACCTTTTGATTTCCCGGGAAGATGAAATTCTTGATCATTACCTGTGTTCTCGGTGCAGCAACCCAAGGTTGGAACGAGTATGACACGCTATTCCCCGGTATTCTTTACTGATAACAGCCCAGGTCAGCGGTGAACGGTGGTAAGTATTTGTCAGAACTTTCAACATCAAATATACAATACTCGTCAAATGATGCTGAATACCACCTAGCCAATTTATTTTATAGAGCGCCTCTGGGACTAGAAGATAAAGAACTACTGTATGGGCTTGTAAATGCTGCACCCCACACATCATGTGCTATTTCACATATTGGTCGGTCTGAAGACACATACCGCTCATCTACGCACCTGATTTTTAATGTTATGCTAGGTTGACACCGCTTTTTAATTGGCGTGGTCGGAAGATGGCTATCCTTCTTACATCATTGATATCTAGTCTGTCATGTCTCTTACAGGCCTTTACGCCAACTGGGGGTGGATGTTTGTATTCCGATTTATTCTAGGTATATTTGCGAAATTTATATTTAATTCCACAAGTTCATGCACAACATTGTCAGCCATATATGACATCATGCTACAATATTGTTAAATTCACATCATTGCACATGGAATTTGTAGAATTGGGTGTTGGTGCAATTCCGCTAATTCCATATACGATGTCGTGAAATGGTATTTTGACCTTGTCTCGTCCCCAAACTCTCGTTGCCTTCACTCGCAGGCTCGCTCCTGTGGTAAAACGAGGTACGAGTGGCAAACACCACTGGAGGCTGGGCACGAGACAAATGTTGACCACTTTACACCGCCATAGGAGAGAACCTCTGGAGTTTAATAGTTAGGGTTAGGTGTGACAACGGACTTCATAGTCATCCCACCAACCTCCTCCCAGCGCCGATCAACACACCGCCATGACATCCACCTACACCGCCGCTGCCCAGCAAGCTCATATTCACCTTCTGGACATAGTCCACAACAACCTCACGAACGCAGCGGACTGGAGCTCGGTCACCACGCACCCAGCATCCGACACCCAGCCACGACCACTCCTCACAGGTCTCCCGCCAGAGCCCATCTACATCGACCCCGACGTGGACTCCAATGCGCCGCCGACCGAGTCCGCGCTAATGCAACATGAATACGTTCTTCCCGTTGATCTCCGCGAGAAATGGAGTGTGCGGAAGATGGCGGAGGTGTTTGATGCCATGCCGGAGGGGTATTGGGGCGTGAATGCGAAGGGGGAGATAAGAAAGAAGCGACTGCTCTTGGCGGTCGTGAGTGACGACTCCACGGTTGTGTACTATTTCGTGCATGATGGGATTGTGAAGCCGAGGCAGAATTAGGCGGAGGGGGATGGCAGTGATACACGGTATCTTCTTTTATTGGGATGTTATACAGGAGATATTATATGGCGTTCTTGGGAATAAAAGTTACTTGCTGGCTCCAAATCTCGGAATGGGAGCGATCTGGCAGCATTGCGAAAGCGGTTCGACTCCGGACAGTCATTTTTCAGTCACTTCCACGCCGTCACTTCTGACTAACCGAGTTTTGGCCACTTTCATTAAGGCTAACAAAAGATACCTAAGACCGCTCCAGCTCAGACTTCAGTGCCGCATTACTCAAGACCACCCAGCAGCTCATCTCTGCCAGAGCAGACCCTGCCTGCTAGTACCGAGTCACATTCCGTTGCATTATTCCCCATATACGTTTGCCGGTCACAGTACTTAAACTTCCTGTAGCTGTAACTATCAAAGGCAGAGGTTCAATTTGTTTTTGAGTGCCGGCAGTCAAGATATGTTATTCAGAGAACACGAGAGTTGACATAGTTTATAGAGTGTTCGACACTGAATGTCAGTCATATCAAAAGTTTCCGGAAACAAGCTTCTTATAAAGGATTCCTGGCGGTCAAACTGACCTCCCAACCCCCACACGGCCAAACTGTCTTCTCCAACCTCTCCGCTCACACTAGCCTCGCTGCTTCCACTATACAGATCTAAGTTCTGAGTGATAGCAGCGCATAACTCATTATATCTGGTGAATATCATAAACGAAACTCGGATAGTCAGAAGTGACAGCGTGGAAATGACTGAAAAGTGACTGTCCGGAGTTGAGCTGTTGCGAAAGAATTTGAAGTATCGAGTGACTAGTTGTGATCTGGAATTGATTTGACAGGAATTTTAAAGTTTGAGAATAGGTTAAGGTTGTTGCAACCCAAAGGTCTCTAATCGTTCGCTTTACCTCATAAAACTGAAATCGTTACTGCTATCCTGAGGGAAACTTGTCGAAATCTCGCGCAAAATCCCTCTAGAATAATTCACCTCCCTCTATTCCAATGCCGCCTACTAACAATATATAAACCCGCTCACAAACACGAACACCAATTATTAAGAAAGACATTCATGCTAACGCCTATGCATGCTATCTATGCGTTCTTACCTGCATCCTCCTTCAAAGTAACAATCCTATTCAACACAATCTTATCGTCCGTGCTATCGCTATCCATAGCAAAATATGCCACCCGCAAAGCCTGGAACCTCACACTTTCCGGCCCAATCTTGCTTTTATCCTTCTCGCCCTCCTGCTCTGGCCACGGCGCACGACGGCGGATTTCGTGGATACCAGTCTCGATGATTGCTTCCTTGAATATCTTCTCGCTCTTGGGATTGATATCGGCCAAAAACCCATCGGGGTTGTCGTTGGGGTTTTCTGACTTGAAGAGCTGGTTTGTGACTCTAACCTCCACAGGAACAGGAGAGCCCTTCTCGGGTGCATCCGCGACCCACTGGATGTAAGTCTTTGGCTTCTTGAAAGGAATGTCGTTCTCGTAACGGCAGACCACCTCGATGATCTTCCCGTCCCCAGCCTTGCTGAAAGCAGTGCATCGGATAGTATACGGAACCTTCAGAAGCCCCACGGATTTGCCGGGAGCGAGGCGGAAATAATCTTTCGAGTCCACTTCTCTGAAGTCCGAGCGGTCGATATAGATAATCCGGGTGAACGGTAATTTGTGGATACCCATCTTGGTATCGTTGGGCTTGAAGAAGGGGGCATCGAATTCCTCGAGATGATCTGCTGGGAGATTCTCGATGCGGACGCGAAGTGGATCGAGGATCATCATCAGGCGGGGTACGGATTCTTCAAGATATCTGCGCACTGTCTGCTCAAAGCGTTTGATCTGGATGTTGGAGTGGGTGGTAGTTACGCCGAGCTCATTCACAAAGGACAGAATCGCCCCGGGGGGGATACCACGGCGACGGATGGCAACCAGGGTGTACAGCCGTGGATCATCCCATCCCCGCACGTAACCACCATCGACAAGCTTCATAATCTTCCTTTTGCTCATGATTGTACCTGTCAAGTTGAGACGACCATACCTAGTACAATCAGTTTCTTCCCGGCACCATTATGGATACAAAAGCGTGCTTACTCTCTCTGCTGCGGTCGGTAAAGCTCCAAAGCATTGCAGAGCCAGTCGTATGATTCACGTGAGTTGATGAACTCTGTGGTGCATAAAGAATGGGATATGTTTTCGAAAGAATCGCAAAGACAGTGGGTGAAGTCATATGTTGGGTAGATCTTCCACTTATCTCCCGTTTGGGGGTGAGGAGCGTCCAAAATTCGGTACGCCGTCAGATCCCACATCTAGCACATCATAAGCTTCGGTAACGTGATTGGGTGTCTTCTTAGAATTTACCTGAGGGTTTCCTGAACCCAAGATATCCTGCTTCATTCTCAGCATCGCCTCCTTTGGTTTGTACTTTCCATCTCTCATTGCTCTGAATTCAACAAGACTCTCCTCAGTTGGTCTATTTCTATGCTTGCATTCAAATCTCGGACCACGGTTGTCCTTTCCACCTCTCTGGGCATTGACCTCCTCCGCCGTGCAGTGGCAAACATATCCTTTGTCGCGCTTGATCAGATCCTCGGCCAGCTCATATAATCTGTCGAAGTGATCGCTAGCATGTGTGATTTTGAACGGCTTGAAACCAAGCCACTCAATAATCTCTCTTATCGCAATGATATACCGCTCCTCTTCTGCCTCAGGATTTGTGTCGTCATATCTGAGATACGTCTCGCCTCCGTGATAACGTGCATAACCAAAATTTATAGCAATGGCTTTGCTGTGACCGATATGCAGGTATCCATTGGGTTCTGGGGGAAACCGTGTGAACACCCTCCCGCTAGTTGCCTTAAGATGTTCTTTCATCCGCGCCGGGATAAGCTGCTCGTTTCCTCCAGGTTTGTGCAGACTAGCCAAAAACCCTTCCACAAACATCCGATCTTTCGAAATCTCCTCTGTCCCTTCCTTCTTATCCGTATCCTTATTTGTTGGGTCTGCCTTGCCGCCGGTAGCTTTCGGTGCCTTTTTTGGCGGGGTGTCTCTCTCATCCTTAGGGCCAAGTAGTGCTAGGTATTGGGCATCGACCTCTTTCTTGAGGTCTCCTGGCGGTGCGAATTTCAACGCTGTAGACGTCTTCATGTCGACAAGGGTTCCCGACACACTCTTGTACCGCTGCTCCTCAATCGTGGTTTTATGGCTCGCAATATAGTCCGCGACTGCAGCCGCCAGAGTCTCAGGCGTAAACTCAATTCCTATTCCAATCTATCAGTACTCGCCATCCAGACACCTTCCGCAGGACACCATACCAACACCGCATTCCTTGTCGAATGTTGCATCATCGATATCCCCCTTCGCCCCCTTCACATACTTCACGGCAGCATCGACTTGGACGTTGGACTTGACCCGCCCTTCTAGGATCGCCCTGACGATATAAACTCTCTTCCCACCTAGCGCGCTATCGCCCTTTGCCGTCGCAGCAACAAGTGCGGTCAATGTCGATCCGACCTTTGGATCCGTGGGGGTAGTATTCTCGTTACCATCAATTCCTGCCTCCTCCAGAACCTCTGTCCATGTTGCTGCGATTTTCTTGTTTCGTGTGGCTTCTCCAAGAGCTTTATCGTTGAGGCCGAGCGCAGCAAAGCGTGGGGCGAGAATATCCTCTGGGCTGGTGTCGGGCATGGTGTGTAGGTGATATATATTCGGGTCCTGTGGAGTGATGTTGAGTAGGAGTGAACGGAGAGGGGGTACTTATTGGGGTTGGGCCACAGAATGTTTGGAGGGGTTGTGGCAACCCCACTACACCACATGAAACAACGACCAACCATTAAAGCTCGGAAAATGACGGACAGAAAAAGCAACAAACAATGTTTCATTGATATCAGAATGCAGCATAAACAAACGGCTCAGCAACCGCCGTAGATATGGTGGACTCCCGGGTTTGAGGCTCAGGGGACGCTGCAAGATAAAGAAACGAAGATTAAATACTGGATGCAGGTTTCCACCCAGTGGTTTAATTTTTGTATATCCATGTTGGTATCACTCGTGTTCTTATCTGAGTAGACATCCAGCTCCGCGAGAACCCTCCTCAGCCCCACCTAACCTTCAACATCATCAAAATTCAAGCCACGCGCGTCTACATGTCAGCCAACGCTTCAAAGCTAGTCCGAATCAGTCCCGAACGCCTCAGTACTCTTCTTCTTACTGAGCCGACCGAGGAGAAAGTTGTTGTCGTCGACGTTCGTGACTCAGATCACGTCGGCGGCCACATCAAGGTAAGCTCCCTCTCCGTCTTCGATCCGACCTAGGGTAAAGGTTTATGTATCAAGGGATCCCGCCATGTTCCATCCGGCACCCTAAGTTACGCTACTCCCGAGCTGGTCCGTACTTTGAAAGGCACAGAGAAGGTCGTGTTTCACTGCGCTCTTTCTCAGGAGCGTGGACCGAGTGCTGCTATAAAATACATGAGAGAGCGGGAAAGACTGTTCGGGCTCGAGTCGATTGCGAAAGAGGTGAGGTGGGAGGATGATGGAAAGGCAAAGGAACGGGATGAGACAGCTGCAGTCAAGCAGCAGAGAGTATTTGTACTCGATGGAGGTGGGTATATTTCCTGAAATGACTGCCAAAATAGTCTGTTGACGGTTGAATGCTTTGTCTAGGATTCGTTCAGTGGCAGAAAAAGTACATTATCTTATCCCCTCAGCATGATTTGTTTATTGGTCCCGTGGTCCTAACGCTTGGCCAGGTTTGGTAGCGACGAGAGACTAACCGAAAAGTACGACAAGGAGCTATGGGAAGAGGGCTGGTAGTGGTCCGGTCCGCTATGAGACCAGCAACGTTGCTCTACTACCTGTGATACCACACCTGCGCTGGGGGGTGGAAATGGTCATGATTTACGATTTTCAGCAAAGTTTTACACAGTAGAGAATCCACATCTTCACAAATTATCTGCCGCTTCAGCTGCTATGTACTACTGGTATAATACAAGACTCGGCCGCTTCCAAACGCGCCAAAGAGCCAAGTATCTCATGAAAGCCCAAAATATCCCATGAATAACAATGCTGATCAAACACTAGGAACCTGTATTAACGAGGGTGATGTTAACCACAAGAATCGTACGCAATGGAAAATGTTCCTTTACCAGCTTCCTGGCCACCATATTTACTCTGGGACGCCCTCTCTGCGAGTTGTCTATACATCGTCATCTCTTCTGCAAACTCTGTCAAGGCTCGTAGCTCTATATAGTATGCGGTTAGTTTTTAATGCTGCTTCCGCGGTAAGGGAACCATGAGCGTACCACTGCCAATGAAGATAAATCCAATCAAGCCGTTGAGCACTCCGGTGACCGCGACAATCCACCCAACAAACATGAGTGCAAATGCAACAGCAACGTGCGAAGTCCACCAAATAGTAATGTGCATACCAATCAACACAAGGATCGCAGCAAAGAAATGAGCAATCCGCCACCTCTTTTCTTCGATTTCTCGAGCTGTGTATTCCCTCTGTACGGTAAATATCTCGTCAATGATGCTAAGTGGTAAGTACTTCTCGTCCTCTTTTTCCCCGACCTGACGAGTCAGTTCTGCCTCATGTGCTCTCGCGGGGCCAGCTATGTCGACTAGGGACTCTGTGGGAATGGGTTCTGGATTCTTCGCTATTGCTAATGCACGTTGCTGTTCGTAATTCGAGGCTAACGCAAGCTGGACTTCTACTGAGAAATGGTCGGACAGTGTGCAGTTCCTTCCAGCTCCACCCTTGCCGCCCGTTTGAGAAGGCATGTCCATAGGCTCCGTCATACCAACCTTTATAGCAAGTACTGAAGAATTCGTCGGCGAGTGAAAAACGTAATCTAGTCGCTTCCCGTATGGATCAACAATCTCAGGCGGCGGCAGAGTGCCACCAGGCATCCTCCACGTATTAAGAATGCTATCACACGTTACTCCCATTGTTTCAATGTTGAACTGCGCGCTCGCGCCGGGAGGATGAATGTCGGGAGTGTTTGGGTTGGCCGAAAGCCAACTGTCAGAGACAAACCCGTGGGTAGAAATGAGCCGATGCGCAAGGGAGGACGGGATCATGTTAAAGTCGCCTGCTCCAATTACTACGCTTCCCTTTTGAACGGCGCCACGAAGAAGTTTGGCAATTTCCCATGCTTGAGCTGTTCGATGGCAAAGGTAGGTATCTTGTTCTTCGTACGGAGCGTGCAACTACCCGGACCACGTCAGCAACACTCCACATATGAGGCGAAGCCGCACAAACATGAGTGTTGAAAACTTCGATAGTTCTTCCACTTGGGTGTTTGATTAAAGCACAAGCTACCCCCTTGCCCGCATAGAAATCGCCTCGGTGCACCGCCGTAGGTCGTCCGTTGAGAGGGTATCTAAACATGCTGCTCTGCTCGATCGGCCATTTGGAAAGAATAACGAGGCCGCCACCGACCGCGCCGGAAAAGTAGAACTTGCCATAGGGCAAGACGCCCCGTGTTTTCTCGCGGAGGTTTAGGTAGTCGCTATAAACCCAGAACTCTTGAAGCGCAACGATGTCATGCGAAGGGCTAGCGCGAGCTATACGAATCGAGATCTCGTTGAGACGGGCGACGCGATGTTTAGCAATGTATTTGAGCTATCGCGAGATCCGTTAGGTGGGTTGATTGAGTTGAGAGCTTGAAACTTACTCCCCAGCAGTTCATGCTAAAAATGTTGACCACCGGAACATCACCATTGACACTTGGCGCTGCCATGCTGGATGAATGCTTATCAGAACTTGGGGCGTAATTGAATGCTCAACAAAGATCAGAAATGAACGTGATCGCTCGTAACTATGGAGCTCCCTTGATGACTATCGATACTGATCCTGGCTCGTTGCACAAACTGTAAATCCTAACCCTAATCTGTTGTCATGTTACTTTTTTGACGTCTGGTCTCACTACCTCTGGCGACGCCAACATGAAGACTCCAGAAGAGTTGTATAAGCAACGGAAGGAGGCTTTCGTATCAAATCTCACGGGAGGATCCATCATCGAAATTAATCTTGTCACTGCCATAGCCCCAGTATCCACTTCCTACCCCCCTTACTCTCAGCAATATCTAAATCCCAATACTTTTAGGTAACATATATCGTTTTCGCGGTTCTCCAGTCACGTCTACGTTTATTCACCTCCTATGGACCTGCGCAAATCGTCCTCGACTTTATTCTAAGCTGCGGCGCAATTCTTCTTGCTACTACCCTCTACTCTGCCCAGCCGATACTCCTGAACATACTTGCGCTGTCGCCAGTTATCCTCATCTACTTAACAACCCCCAAATCTTCGCCCCTCGTCACAAAACCAAAACCTGCGCCCAAAGTCGCAGACCCGAAAAATGTAGTAGACAAGGATCCACTCCCTAAGAAAGCATTCATCACGGTATACCGCGGGTCGATGATGGTGATTACCTGTGTCGCTATATTAGCGGTCGACTTCCACATTTTTCCCAGACGTTTCGCAAAGGTCGAGAACTGGGGCACATCGTTGATGGACCTTGGTGTCGGATCCTTTGTGTTTTCTTCCGGCGTGGTTTCTGCCCGTACGGTGATGAAGCAGCATCTTGCGTCTTCTAGAACCGACTCAGTTTCTTTCCTGGCAAGGATGAAAACCGCTATGCGGAGCTCCTTCCCACTCCTAGTCTTAGGGTTTGTCCGACTAGCCATGGTCAAGGGTGTCGACTACGCCGAACATGTCACCGAGTATGGCGTGCACTGGAATTTCTTCTTCACACTTGGATTCCTGCCCCCGTTTGTTGCACTACTGCAGTCAATTCCCACCGGAAATGCAAATCCGATCACAATCTATGTGGCTCTTAGCTTGCTTGTCGCGGGAGTATATCAGATCGTCCTGAAGACGAGTGGGCTGGAGGAATACGTCCTCATTGGCGATCGACACAAGTACGGCCTTCTGGGCATGAACAAAGAAGGTGCCAGCAGCTTTGCCGGCTATCTCGCAATTTTTTTGGCTGGAATGGCATCGGGAACTTGTGTTCTTCCCCGAAACACTGCTGCCAATCCTAAACAGTCCATGTTAAAGACCATGTTGAGCCTGGCGGTCTTCTGGGTTGTGGCGTTTTTCGCGACCATAGAGTACTGGGGACTTGGAATTGGTGTTTCGAGGAGATTGGCAAATCTGCCGTATTTCCTTTGGGTGAACTCTTTCAATACGACGCAATTGGTAGGGTTCTACTTGGTTGAAAGGCTTCTTCTTGGGAAGAAACAAATCCAAGTAGCGGATGAGAAGGAGGCATATACGCTTGCTGTACCCAAGGTGTTGCATGCATTCAACCGAAATGGCCTAGCCGTTTTCTTAATAGTATGTATTACCTTTATAGTTGAGACAAACGAACCCTCTGACATGTGGTAGGCAAATCTACTGACTGGATTTGTGAATGTTTTGCTCAAGACGCTAGATACCGGGAGGGCAGCATCTATGGGTGTTTTGACAGCATATATGGCGGTGATTACAACAGTCGCTTTGGTGCTGGACTATAAAGGTTTGAGCATCAAATTGTGACGCTGGAACAGGATACCATATAATTATAGTTCATTCAAAAGTTGTCTTTCATATCTTCGCTTTCTGAGAACAGAGTTGCCCTCCATACCACCATTAGGGAAAGTTATTCATCAGTGGGGTCTGTGCCAACCACAAAGCCCTCTTAATTCTTCCTTTCAATTCAATTCCCATGTCTAATTTTTACTCAACAATCGCCGAAGGAACCAGAATCACAGAAGATGTGTGGTATATCATGCTACTCAAATGCAACCTTTTTCCTCTCCCCAAGTTGAACCGCCTGCACAGCTCTTACGAGCTCCTCTTCCTTCAGCCCCCTAGCAATAAGTCTTTTTTTGACTTCCTGAACAAGCTCATCCAGCTTGACATCAACGCCGTTCTTCTCGGGATGTCCTTCCGGCAGTCCCATCTCTTTAATCTTTACCATACCAGCAACCAACTCATCTTCTCCAAGAACTACAGCGTATGGGACACCATTCTTCTCTGCACCCGCAAATTGCTGCGGCAACTTGGGCTTAACCTTGTAAAAGAATTCCGCCTGCATTTACCTCAGCTTCTGAGTGAGAAGTAGTGGATAAAGGAGAAACTCACTTTGATATTAGCATCCCAAAGCGTCTTACAAACGCTCATCCGCTCTTTTACCAAGCCATTGAATCCCTTGCCTCCAAACGCCATGACGTATACGTCAACCTCATTGCCTCGGACTTCCTCCATCATCCTTGCCTTCGTTATCGAAAAGATTCGATCAACACCGAATGAGATTCCGACACACGGTATTCTTCCCTTCGACGAGTTTGCAAACATTCCTACCAGCTCGTCATATCTTCCACCAGCAGCGATAGATCCAACACCAATTGAGTCGTCATTGGAGCGGTCCGCGTCGGGATCGTCGTCCTTGGGAGGCTTAGGTCCTCGTTTATTCTTATCTACAGATGGGCCAGCAGCTTTTGCGGGAGGTGCGGAGGCTTCAGTTACAACCTCGTAGATGACACCAGTGTAGTAGTCGAGACCACGCGCGAGGGAAAGGTCAAAAGAGAGGACCGGCATGACTTTGAAGATCTCGAGGTAATCGATAAGAAGCTCCATTTCCGAGAGTCCATCGGAGAAGGAGGGATTTGCGGTAAGCTCAGGAATTTCTTTGAGTTCTGTGAGAAGGTCTCGTCCTCCCTTCTTCTGAACGTATTGACCAATTTTGTCGGCAACCTCTGGTGCGAGTCCTTTCTCCTCTGTCATTTCTTTCCGTACATCTTCCCATGGCAACTAGAATCCAATGTCAGGGCTTGGTCGAAGGGGCTTTGGCAGGAATGGTACCTTGTCCAGCTTATCCACTGCACTCGAAATCTGTCGGATCTTCTCCGTTGGCACTCCGCAAACTTCAAACAGGCCGTCGAGGATCTTCCTATGGTTGATCTTGATAGTATACTTCCCAATATTCAGGGAGTCCAGAATCTCCATTGCAATTCTCAAGACTTCGGCATCGGGGAGCATAGAGTCGTAAGAACCAGCAATGTCGAAATCACACTGGTAGAACTCTCGCATGCGGCCTTTTGACATTGCGGGCTGATCGCGGCGGTAGACCTTTGCGATGTGGTACCGTTTGATGTTTTGAACTTGGGGATTCATGGCGAGCCATCGTGCAAAGGGAACCGTGAGGTCGTAGCGGAGGGAGCAGATCTCACCGCCTTGGTCGGCAAGGTCGTAGATGAGCTTGGAATCCTCGCCGTATTTGCCGGTGAGGACTTCGCGGAGTTCGAACACCCTGTGTTGGTGAGTCAGCGGTCATGATTCACACAATCCATTCAGCCCGCAAGAACGGAAGAGGAAAGGCCGGCAGACATACGGTGTATCGATAGTTACACCTCCGTGGCGCTTAAAAACACTGGTGATGTTGCTGAAGATCTTATCACGGATCACCATGTCCTTTCCCTCCCAGTCCTTTGTACCCTTGGGTACCTTCAGGTCGATCTTGGCCTTCTTGTCTTTGGGCGCCATTGTGTCTTGTAGCGACGGTGGCCGCGGGGAATTGCAGCGGATTGGTGTGTTAGACAAGTGACGTACTACCAAGGGTGCTAATCGAATGAGATGTGGTGGTGGTGGATGAGATCTGAGGAGACGGAGAAGGGAAGGAGGACAGCGACGACTCATGGCAGGACAAGAATAGCGGGGGAGGGCATTCTAATGTGACGTTACTAAACTAACCCACGCAGGGCTGATTGTGGCTGGACGCTGTGGCTAGTGAATGTGGCACCCCCGAGAACTGTCAGCGGGACGATTGAACACGACCATCCCAGCCACAGAGCAGCGTTGAAGTCTTTGAGGTCTTCTCCCGAGATAGTTGCTTTACTCGCAGCAAATCTCACTCCCCACTAACGCACTCCTCCACAATAATGGCGACTCCAGAAGAGTCAAAGTCTGTCGATGCCGATATAGACAGTAAGTGCAATTCCGCACTTTACTAGACGCCGCTGACTTCGTCCCATAGCTCAGAAACAGCTTGATTACTGGAATAGTGTCGATCCGACTCCCAACGGTTAGCGACCTTGAATTGGTACAATATCGCGCCCTGACAGAGAAGCAGGTATGCTCGGCGGTTTTGAGCACATCAGCCATGTCGATATCCAGGGTAGCAAGAACTTTTTGGCAAAACTACGGCTGGACAGAACCCCGCCTCTACGTATTGCAGACTGTGGAGCTGGGTATATCTTATCTCTATTTATCACACTTCAAAGCATCATTCTGAAGTGTTTCCGGTAGAATCGGTCGTATCTCGAAAGGCTTCCTCACGAAAATCAACAACGCAGTAATTGTTGATATCGTCGAGCCGGTCAAGAAGTTTACAGACGAGATATCAAATCCAGAAAACTTTAAGGAAGAAAAGGCAGCCGGGAGGATCGGAGGAATTTATAACGTGGGGTTGGAATCTTGGACGCCGGAGAAGAAGACGTATTGGTTAATATGGAAGTGAGTCTTCTTGGACCTCATACCTATTGGGATGGAGCAAATTCCAACCTCAAAGGAATAGCCAATGGTGTGTGGGGCACTTAACGGATGCTGGCCTGGTGGAATACCTCAAACGTTGCGCGGACGGCATCAGGGATGGCGGAGCAATTGTGGTGAAAGAGAATATATCGAATTGTCCAGATGATGTATTCGACGAATTGGACAGTAGTGTTACCAGGTTTGTCCATCATGTGGTTTGACTTGGGAATGGTTCTGACTTTGACAGAACCGACCAGAAGTTTCGAACGCTATTCAAGGATGCAGGACTGAAGGTGATTAAAGCTGAAGTGCAGCGAGGGCTGCCATCAAGTCTATTCCAGGTACGTAGTTACGCTCTTCGGCCCGTCTAGATATCCTGAACTATGAACTCCATGTACTCATCCGCTCTATGTTCTCTGCATCCCATGCATTGTAATTGTATGACCTACCTATAATACAGCGGGACGGAGGTATGGCATTTACGCTTTGCGATCGATTACTTCAAGCATTCCTCCCACCAAGTGAAGCGAGCCTGTAACAAGAACCTGGATGTCACCATCCACTGTACGTACTAAGTCCACAGCTTCTTCGATAGTTCTCATAACATGCGTCTGCGCATTGTGGTCCACGTTGTGCCATGCATCTGCAAGGCTCTTCTGTACTGTCAATGCAGTCACTGCTGCAGTATCGGAACCCACACTCATCAAATCTATGATTCGCGTTAGGCCCACCAGTGCGAATGGCCTAGAAACTGGATTCACCAACCAGGCTTGTAGCCTTGCTCTTTGAAAGTGATATTCGTGCAGAAAACTGCATGGTTAAAAATATTTTCGGTGTTGACACCAATATGCTGCTTCAACGACGTAACGAGAGCGCCGAGGAGCATTTCAGGCGCATCGCGGTTTTGTTGATTGAATATCAAAATACGCTTCCGAGGTTTGTCACTGCTGTAATACTTCAGTACGAGGCACGTTTTAGCAAATTCAGACGAATTCCCAGCATACATTTTCCCAGCAAACCACTTTCCTGCAGCATCAAGGCTCTCCATGGTATGTGCTCCATCAATATTCCACTCAATCCTGCCCTCATACACAACTTGACATCTGCCTGCCCACACAATATCTTGCAGCCCCTTCTTGAACTCCTCTGGCAAGGGCTCCTCCAGGGAATAGTCAATCGGGAGCCCCAAAGCCTTCAAGTGGGCACCAACTAATGCAGCAGCGAGTGATGCGTTGCCCATCTGGAACTCTGCAGAGAGCCCCAACTTCACGCTGCCATTTTTGATATCCGGATGCACTTTGACTACCTCTAACTTCGATACACATTTCTCTTCAGCTCTATTCCTCAATACTTCCATTGCGGATGAAGGCTGTTCGACAGTGAATGCAGGCGAACGACTCTTGAAAACGCCAGCCTTGTGCCATGCAATGACCTCAATTGTATCACCAAGCACGCCAACGTGGTCAATTCCAAGGCTCGTAATCCCAGTCACCGTCGGTTTCTCGATGATATTTGTCGAATCATATTCTCCACCCACGCCAACCTCGAATATAGCGGTACCAACACCTTCTCGGAGATAGGTGTGGAAGGCCATCAGTGTGAGGAAGCGGAAATAAACCGGCTTATCCTTTGGATCAAGGCCTTCCTTCTCTGCCGATTCCTCGATCCTGTCCCAGACCTCGAAAAAGTATTTTGCGAATGTTTCCTCCGAGATGGGCTCCCCGTTGATCTGGATTCGCTCACGCACCGCACGGAGATGTGGGGACGTGTAGAGCCCAGTCTTTTGTAGTACACCAACCCGACGGTACTCAGAGAGTATTGAGGACGCGAAGGCACATGTCGAGCCTTTCCCCTTGGTCCCGGCCACGTGAATGATGTTTAGAGAATTGAAAGATGAGGGTGTGTAGCCGATTCGTCGCACCCATTCAACCATCTCGGGAATGGCCTGTTCGTTCATCGCCTTTCCTGATGCCCGTATCGCTGCGAGAATGGCAAAGTTTGATTGCAGCGAATTGAGCGACCGGATGGCATCCTAAACCTCACCGTTAACTAAATGTGGGAGTTGAGGTATGTGGGATATTAGTTGAGTCACATCATAGGTTCGAAGAGTGGAGGTGGAGGAGGCCATGGTGATATATCCTCGTTTCAAAAAGAAGGCTGTGAGCTTGGGTACTCGGAAGGCGAGATATTTATGGTGCATCCGTGAAAGAGCACCTGCGGGGTAAATTGAAACATTTGAGGTAGCCTTAATGAAAGCGATTGTGCATTATAACCGTGCGTCTAGCGTCTAGCGTCTAATATTCGAATTAAGTTCATTCTCTAGTCGAGACTCGAGACTCGACCTCAGGAAACAAGTGATGTACTTGATACTGGGATTGGGAGAACAAACAGCATCAGCCATCGGCATGCATCTTTACGTAACTTTTTTGATAGGTACTATAAGGGTAGATCTTCTGAAGTTATTAGTCTGTAATTTTTCTATGCCCGAAGCATCAGCACACTCAGCATCTTCATTTTTACTACCAAAATGTTGGGATCCTCGCGCCCCGACTAAAAAAAAACCAAAAACAACCGCTATAAACAAGAAACCCCTTGGGGGAACAAACACCACCAAAACGGATTTAATCGCACAGCAAAGGAATCAATCAAAGCCAAAAAAAATCAAAAAAAAAGTCGTACCTAAACACAAAACCCGAGCAAAGGGTGATCAAAATAGGGGGAACCCAACATAAACCCCATAAAAGGTCACAAACCATACTGTACAACTTCTCGTCCGCCTGATGCCACGAGAACTTCATTCGCTCAAGCCACGACAGTAATCCAATGCAAGATTAGCCACCCAGAAAAAACCCAAACACTTTCGCCCTTTCCTACCCCTTAAACACCATAACAAAAGAAAAAAGGACCCAGAAGGAAAAAAACAAAAACGGCAGGACATCTATAGAATAATGTCTCTAGGTATAATAAAGAGAAATATCACCGAATCTGTGATAATGGATCGAAAGCCGTCGATATCCGTCCTTCATTTTTACTTTTCGCAAAGCAATTCCAAAACCTTAGTGTCTCGTCTCCAGCTCCAGTAACAATCACTTGGCCATCAGGAGACATCGCCAGGTATAATACTCTATATGTATGCCCGGTGAGAGTTGCAACCTGACTCATAGATGGATACTTCCAAACCACAATCTGGTTTTCTGAGAAACCATGAGTCGAGACGATTTCGTTTGAATTCTTCGACCACGCAAGGTTACACACTTGGCTTCCCGTATCGATCTCATTTATCGGCTGTCCCGTCAAGGTATTCCAGAATCTTATCTTCCGATCCGCCGTACCACCTCCAGATGCTAGGGTGCCATGTTGATGCGGCGACCAAGCAATAGCTTTAACAGCCGCAGTATGCTCCGAAAACTTGTACAGCGGTTGCTGTGTGAGTTTATCCCAGACAAACAGCTTGTTGTCATTCCCCCCCGATGCGAGTTGTCCATCCTCGCAATTCCATTTAAGCCCACAAACCTCCTGTTTGTGACCAGTGAGCTTCGCAATATATTGATCAGGTGCTCGGACGTCCCTGTGGTAAATAGCTCGATCTCGTGAACCAGATGTAAGAATATGATCGTTCCACGCAAGAGCGCCTATAAACTTAGCATGAGATCGGATACCACGGAAGCGCGAACAACTTACCAACACGGGCTGTGTGACCCGTCATGGTGCGTAACCGGCGACATTCTCTTGCATCCCATATTTGCACGTAGCCCTTGTTTGTTCCTATCGATACATGTGATCCCTAATCAACGAATTAGTATATATCACGGGGAGACACTGGCATGCGTTGCACAAACCCGTTGTATCCAAGAAACACTCGTCACACTGTCCTCTGTTCCCAGATCACAAAGCTTCGTCACTTTCCCCGTGTTCGAATTCCACATATATACGCAACTACCCAAGCCAACGCCCAATATATTTGTACTCCCCCAGTCGACCAAATTCAGGTAAAAGTCATCCGCTAGGTCCGGCGCATCCAGTACCTTATAGGGCACCTTACTGACCGCTCGAGGCTGCTTCCGCGGAGATAATAGCATCTTTTGGCTGTCGTATCTTACAGGTGACAATGAGTATATCTCAGACCTCGTATCCATGTTTGGCCCATGTCGAGACTTTGCAGTTCCAGTTTTAGGCGACATGTACGTGAACAAATTTTTCGACGGAGTTGACGGAGCATTAGTATTTGTGGCCGTGATGGGTGGTGTTCTGTTCCCCACGGGATCGATACGCGCTGATGCGGCGGAATTACGAGTATTAAATGATGGAGGATCGGCTTGCGGTATCTCGTTGTGAAATAGTTCGGACCGTAGAAGATGGGTGAAAGTATTATTTGCTTGCTCGTCTGCGGGTAGAAGTGATCAGCGCAAGCCAGAGAGCGATCGGGACAGGGATATCATACTCTTCTGAAAATGCAACTCGCCCTGAGGTGTACGCTTTGGCGGTTTCGTTGGAGTTGACGGTAATAAGCTGAAGCTAGCTTGTAGATCGACGCCCTCCCTATTTGGTATGAATCTGACACAGGATCAGCGTTCTGTATGCGTCCATCGCCAATCCAGTCCGGCGCCTTCCAAGCTCAAACACACCTATCCTGATATACAATCCGTTGTCTTTTCCGACTTGGCGACGGCGTCGGTGTAGCCACAGCATCCTCCAATGCCGCCCTCAAGTCATGGGGATCCGGTCCATTGGCATGTCTCGCCACCGGCGACCCAACCGGAGTCTTCGGCTTTGCTATAGTTGTAGCATGGCGGACTCGGTTTTCAAACTCTCGATTCTCCGTTCCTCGCATGGCACGAGAGGGTGGGGGCATGACCGCGGGCCGGAAGTTTTGTTTGACGTTGTGGTCGAGGCGATTGCAGAGGCGACGGATAACAATTCGTAAGACTGACGGTGGGAGTACGGGACGGCGACGGTTTCCAGGTAGGAGGACTAGCTGATACCTATATGAGAGGGTCGTGTCGTGTCGGGGGTACCTATGTAGGTATAGAAGTCGAGAGGTAGGTACTGGGTGAGCACGGGGATGGATCTGGCAGTTCGGAGGTGTTGTTGTGAGCGATGAGAGGGGGTTGTTGTTGTGGCTGCACCCCTGTAATCCCCATTAGAGTAATTCTGAAATCTGCAGGCGCCGTATTTTCACGGTATGGGGGAGTGCTTTGAATAAAACAAAAACAAAAGAATCCCAAGTGACCATAAATTTATTTGCTAGATATCGATGAATTGTCGTGATGAACGACTGGCAAAGGGCACGATCGCGTCCGTCCAACAAGCTCGGTTCCTGCCTGCGATCTTGACGCGAATGCACAAAAACAACAACCTTGAACCACAACAAACGACGGCTCCGTGACACCTCAGCTTTTTCTACTCTCAGGGCTCTCGCTCCGCTCGTTGGCTAGCAACGACGCCCTTGTAGCTGTAGCTTCGCGCTCAGCAGTGGCTAGTAAATACACCCAACACAGTTCTCCCCATCAACACCTGGAATTATTAGGACTCAACAGAATAAAAAGGATGCGAATATCCTGTAGATCTACCTACTTAGTCGTCAGTGCCAGTACCGTTCTTCCATCAACCGACAACCCCAAACACCACGAATAATGATATATAGAAGTAGCAATAAATGTTCACGCGCGTGATCCAAAGAAGGCAGAGCTTGGGTCAACAACTCCTTCGCTTCACCTCCGCATCCACTTTCCCCGCCATTCTTCCTCGCCAAACCCCGCTCTATTGCTCTGAAATCCACCACTTTCAAGTCCGCAGCGAACCATGTCTGCAACTTCCAAGAAATATGCACTTGACTTCCTTTCCTTTGTCAATGCTTCGCCAACTCGTGAGAGCTTCTTCCTCGAGCTACTTACCTCTCGGCTGATCAAAACTAACAGCTTTCCACGCCGTCGATTCCGCAAAGCAGCGCCTTCTAAAGGCTGGTTTCTGCGAGATAAGGGTATATCCCCCCCATCCCTTAGGTAAGAAGAAAGACCACATTCTAACCTTGGAATAGGAACGAGACTCCTGGAGTAGCACGGTGAAGAAGGGTGGAAAGTATTTTCTGACTCGTAATGGCTCTTCCATCATTGCTTTCGGTGTGGGGCAGAAGTGGAAGGTATGTCCAGATGTCAAAGGCGGGTGGGACTTTTCCTGACTTCTCATGCAGCCAGGAAACGGTATGTCATTGCTTGGAGCTCACACGGACTCCCCAGCCTTGAGGATCAAGCCTGTCTCCAAAAAGTTTGGCGAGAATGGATCATACATACAAGTTGGTGTCGAGACATACGGAGGTATACGTGTCCATGTTCCCATCAACTGCCGCAGAAGTTGACATAATTGTAGGTGGTCTCTGGCACACATGGTTTGACCGAGACCTTTCCATTGCCGGTCGAGCCATGATCCGAGAGAAGGGCGGCAACATCATCTCCAAGCTCATCAGAGTCGACAGCCCAATTCTGCGAATCCCCACACTCGCCATACACCTCGAACGACAAGAAAGCTTCCAATTTAATAAAGAGACCCAGCTCTTCCCCATTGCCGGTCTCGCTTGTGCAGAACTCAACAAGCCTGCCAACTCGGAAGAAAAGAAAACCGACAACTTCCAGCCCCTCGCCGCCATCACCGAACGTCACCACGCCCCCATCGTCGAGCGCATTGCTAAAGAAGCTGGCGTCTCTGTTGGTGATGTAGTGGATTTCGAAATGATTCTCTATGATACACAGTCCTCCGTTCTCGGTGGTCTGAGTGATGAACTAATCTACTCCGGCCGTCTTGACAACCTCGTAATGTCGTACTGTGCAACAGAGGGCATCATCGAATCTCTCTCATCCCCCGACGCCCTTAATGAAGAAACCGGGGTCCGTCTCATCTCTCTCTTTGACCATGAAGAGATTGGGTCTCAGACGGCGCAAGGGGCAGACTCCAACCTTCTCCCCGCAGTGATACGTCGTCTTTCGGTCCTATCCGGGGATGATTCTTCTGTCCCGCCGTCCTCTTCTGCCTACGAGGAATGTCTCATCAAGTCGATGCTCTGGTCCTGCGACCAGGCGCACGCAGTACACCCTAACTACCCGGCCAAATATGAGTCTTCGCACAGACCGGAGATGAACAAGGGGCCCGTTATCAAGGTCAACGCAAATGCACGGTACGCAACCAACTCCCCCGGTATTGTGATGACCGAGAAGGTTGCAAAGCTGGCGGAGGTTCCGCTGCAGCTGTTTGTGGTCAGAAACGATAGCTCGTGTGGATCAACCATTGGACCTATGCTCTCTGCTGCACTGGGTGCTAGGACGGTAGATATGGGGAATGCGCAGTTGAGTATGCATAGCATTCGTGAGACCGGGTATGTTTCTCCCCCCATTTGGATTGGAAAAATTGGATTGAACTAAGTGGCATATAGTGGTGCTCACGACATTGAACATGCCGTCAAACTCTTCAAGTCTTACTTTAAGCATTACTCGGTGTTGGAACCTAAGATTCTGGTAGATCACATTGACGCATAAGTGTACATTGTAAACTGTACCTAATGGGTTTCTGGTGGGTGCATACCCATGACGAAGCTCAGATAGGAAATTTCACAATACATCGTCTGTCCCCACAAAACAGAAATGTAACGTTAAAAGGACTATTGTGTAGAAAGTATTAAGGCACAAAAAGGAACATACTCCAATATAGCAAAACACAGGAAAGGTAAAGAAAAACAAAGTCGGAAGAAAAGCCTGATGTCGTACAAAAGCAGCAGGGAGAGACAACAGCAAATCAAGCCCGGCAGAACAACCCCAAATTGAACCAGTCGTCGTTGCTCTCCATTCATCAAAATCCATCACTTCACCCACCGTTCTACGTCCCGTCGTAAGAATTGTCTACTTGAATTTGCTGGGATTCATTGTCGGAAGAAGTGCGGTAGGAAAGCATTTGGCGGAAATCAATCGATCTAAACGTATTGTGATATCCATCTGAAGCCCTCTCCGTAACCTGCAAATCTACCCATCAGCATCATACTCCTCTCTCTCGCGGAGGCGGTGGAATAACTCACCCTGTCTCATAACGACTGAGCACATAAAGACTTCAATCGGCCTGATACCTTCAAGCGGGATCTTGCCCTTGCCGGTCGTCTGGTACAATCCCAACACGCCCCTCAGCTCTTCCTCAGAGATAGCAGATGGATGATCGATCTTGTTGCCGAGGATCAAGAATGGAACCTTGGAAAGATCTTCCATTGACAAGAGCGCGTCCAGCTCTGCCTTGGACTCGAGGAGACGCTCTTGATCTTTGGCGTCAACAAGGAAGACGATGCCGGAGACTTCAGGGAAGTAGTCTTTCCAGAGACGACGAGCTAGAGGTGCAGCGTTAGTAGTGCTGCAGGATGGGGCAAGGGGAATTGGAATGCTCTACCTTGCTGATGCCCGCCAAGGTCAAAAGTCGTGAACTTTACATTGCCAATTGCGAGCTCCTCGGAAGCTATGAATAAGAAATTTAGCACTAAACTGCACGTGCTAGGGCCAGGGCGCTATAGACTCACTAGGATGAAGAGTAGGCTGGAGGATAGCGACACGATCGTTCTGTACAAGTTGGCGAGTTAACATTCCAGTCCGGCCAGATAGAAGAGTGATATCTCCTTTGGTCGTGAGAACAATACTCCAACAACCAATGGAGAACTCCGGGTAGTAACAAGTAGTACGAGTAAGTACGAACCTTCAACATGTGAAGCAACGTCGTCTTTCCGGCGTTATCGAGACCCAAGAAAAGCAGCTTCGCATGCTTGTTCATGAGTCCGAGCGACGACAAAACATCATAAACTGTGCACCATAAAGATCAGCCTCTGTCCGGCGTGCCCAACCACCCATATATTCGAGGGGTGATAGCTTAGCAATGCTGCCGCTGCTACCCCCGTCGACCAGGAGAACATACACCAGTTAACAATCCACATGATTGCAAGTTCTTATTTTGAGTGTCAAAAAGGAAGAGGTCGTGAGGTTTATCGTGAACGCGGAACGTCGTTTCAGTCGGAGGGAATGGAATGATAGAAGCACTTCCTGCAGTAGTTGGTAGTCGGTAGTTGGATATCGATGGCGTGGCAGAAAGCGAGAGTTGGCCTTTAGCGGCCCAGCTCCGGGTACTCCTTCTTGAGTCTCACAACTCACCAAGACTCACGAGAATGCCACGCTTTAGTGTAGATTATACCGAGCCGTTTCAACACGCATGTTTTGCTGATATCTTCGTTATTTAGACATTTGAATGTTCGAATTTGCACCGTCTAGATGACGTATCACGTGATCTTTTCAAACAATGTTCCGACTTTCGAAATTATGGCAGAGAAAACTTGATACTCTGTGAACCGTCGGGGCCAAGGCTCTAATACAACTTTCAGGGAACGCGTTATATAAATCCATTGGTCCATTACTTCACGGCTGGCAAAATTTCGATAGAGGACTGATCACTGCCAGGAACACCCTAAGGTTTAGCCACAAAAGCGAGGAAATTGTTGAGCCACAAAAGCATGCCCTGAAGATTCGCCAAGCCAATCGTTGCAGTCACTCCACACATTAAAATCCCACAAAGGTGCCAGAAAAGTCCCCGCTCTACAACGACAAACGGCAACGACAATACAATACCGGAGTACTTCTTGACAATTTTTCAGCAAACCAAACAAAGGAAGTGCAGAGATGGGTATGTTCCTCTCTCAAATGAACCTTTGCTGAACTCATTGCCTGACGAAATGCCGAAACAGCTCCCTCCAAGAAGACTAAGAAGACCGGCTCGGACAGCATCAACTCGCGCCTTGCGCTTGTTATGAAGTCCGGCAAATATGTTCTTGGATACAAGTCTACGCTGAAGCAGCTCCGTTCCGGAAAGGCCAAGCTCGTCATCATTGCCGGTATACCTGCAATCACGATTTTGAAACAGAATGAATTGGTTGACCAGAATGTGATGGATAGGAAATACACCTCCCCTCAGGAAGTCCGAGCTTGAGTACTACTCCATGCTTGGCAAGTGCAATGTTCACCACTTCGCTGGTAACAACGTACGAACCTCTCCCATTGCTTTCGGATTGTGTCTCGACTCTCTGGAGGCCTGGATTTCGAGAAGCCCATAATCGCGCTGGCGCCTATGTAGCGAATGGGTGGATCTTATATCTGGGCCTTCATCCCTGAGAAGAAGCAAGACCTTCTGCTTCGGAGGGAACCAGCCTTGCTGACTTGACTATCCGGGGGGCAGATTGAACTTGGTACCGCTTGTGGTAAACTCTTCCGTTGCTCCACCATGGCTATCCTTGACCAGGGTGACTCGGACATCCTCTCCTCCAACGCTTAAGCATCTCGAGTCAGGTGTGGGAACAAAACAAAACACGGAGTTTGGGACATTTGTACTCTAGGTTTTACGAGATATCTGGATGATCAAAACAAGTTCGCCATACAAAATTGTTCGACCTCTGAGTGAAGTATCGTACTACTTCGCCCTCGCCTTCGCCATCTCTGCGTCTACATCAACTTTGAACTCGTCTGTTAATATCCCGTTGCTCCAAGCCCTCATTCCGTTCTCTTTCGCATCCTGCAAACACTCTCGCTGATACCACCCAATTCCGCTTCCCCACCAAACATGCAACCTGTTAGGCGTGAGCCCGAGTGTATCCAGCCTTTGAATGTCTTCCTCCGACAAGCTTGCAATCGTAACATCGATACATTCAATCCTCTTGGCCCTCGACTTCTTGTAGTATACCAATGCGGTACCACACTGTCCACAAAACTGCCTTTCTACGTCCCCTTCTGAAGAGACATAAGTTTTGAGGTGTTGCGAGGAACTATCAGACCAGATAAGGCACTCTGTAGGGATGATGAAGTATGCGGTTGCGAGGGAAGTTGTGGCACGGCGGCAGTCGTTACAATCTATTGGCTTTAGTGCACCTTACTGGTTATGCTGGTGATAGGAACTACGGTCATGGAATGCGATAATGTTTCCGCCAAAAACTTTGCTGAAGGCTTCAGTTTGGAGGGCACGGGATGGGTCGAGGGTATAGCTGCACCCGTTGCAGAAGCAGTGACCATGAAGCGGCGTGGTCCATGAAGCCATGGTGTGATGATAGAAAGATTCTTTGGGGAATCTGGAAAGTTATATAGCTTTTGATTGTTGGATACACAAGTTGTGCTCGATTGATCGGTAGGTCCTCGTAATCCTCGTATTAGGGATGCTGCCTTAAGTCTTGTCATGCATGTATGCAGCCACAGATGCCCCCCCCCGCAGCACAGACTTTTTGAAGGACTTCAAGCTTCGTTTAACTCATGACACGAATCCTCGATCCCACTTACTTCACCAAAAGGCTACATCCAAATGTGGGACTGATATGGCACCCAGAACGATACCGCCGCAACCCATTCCAATGGGTAGAGTACATAGCTCAAGAAACACAAGAGAGCGTGAATTTTCAAGAGTAGTGGCTTGCTAAAAATTAGTAAAATTAAAATGCTGTCCCAGCAATTGCGGATGAAACGTCAGCTGTCAGGCGGGGTGTTTGTATCTCATTATCAAGTACAATGGTCAGCGTCAGAATGGTTTTGTTTCTACAGCGAGGTTATGTACAAAGTGCTTCCCAGGCCCAGTCTCGGGCCTTAAAACAGTGTGATATTTCCGGTGTCAAAATCTTCCGCTGGTCCCATTTGTATCCCTCCTGTACGGGCAGCTCTGCGTCTGCTGCTACTGGCACTCGTCAAGTTATGATGACGGCTGAACTCCATAAGCCCGTATCCATATGCCTTATTGCTCTACATAGGCTAGCCCTACCGAGGCTGGTTATTTATGTATATATCTGTCAGACGGCACTGTACCCAAACAATTATCAGTCAGACAAGGAGCGTATCTTAAAAATTACCGGTCAGCAAAAAAAAGTGTTTCATCCGCAATTGCCGGGACAGTACTCGAGTATGTCGAGTGACATGTTGAAATGCAACCCTAATATCAATGCGGCTCTACCGACCTTACTCACGTTCACCATCCCAGTAAGAGCTCTCAACGAACCACAACTCCAACCGCGCTGCAACAATGTGGAGACCAGGCAACTGGTCCACTCCGTCCCCTCAACCTCCGCGATCCGCATCACCGCCTTTACAAATTAACAACAATGCCGTCCCACAGCGCAACTACGCACCCAGCCCGCTTGGCCGGCGTCTCACAACAGGCCCTGTCCGGCCTCCCCTCAACCACCGCTCATCGATGCTCAGCCTCGCGGGTGGAAACACACCTAATGTGTCCACTACATCGTTACCGGGGCAACTGATACAGCAACAGGGTATGGGGTATAGGAAGGCAGTTTCGATGCCACCACCACCGGGAGTGAGAGATCCTTTGGGTGTGTTAGAGGGGATTTTGGGGGTACCAGTGAGGGTGAAAGAGAAAGCGGATATTGTGGATGAGGTCTTAAAGCTAGAGTATGGCGAAGATATTGACTTCGGAGGGTTGAGCTTGGAGGAATTTGTACAGGCTGGGACGAATTCGCCAAAGATGCGCGAGTATAGCGAGCAATCGGTCGAAGAATGTAAACTTCCCATGGTATTGTATCAAGTGCTAATGCTAACGAGGTACAGATGAGAACGAGAAAGACAAGTTCCAGGACTTACATCGGAGTATCAAAGCTTGCGACGAGGTGTTGAAATCGGTGGAATCATATCTGTCAGCGTTTCAGAATGATCTGGGTACTGTTAGTGGAGAGATTGAATCATTACAGAACCGCTCTATGATGCTCAACAAACAACTAGAGAACCGGAAGACAGTTGAAAAACTGTTGGGACCGATAGTCGACGATATTGTACTCCCTCCAAATGATGTGCGACGGTTGGTGGAGGGTGATGTAAACGATACTTGGGTCAAAGCTCTTCACGAGACAGATCGCCGGATAAGAGCTATCGAAGCAAAGGACCCGGTAAAGGTCAAGGCTGTGCGAGAAGTCCTACCTGAGTTGGAGAAGATTACCCACAAGGTACTACCTGAGGCTTCGACTGAAATGGTTGGGTTTAACGAAATCAGACGATTGAAAGGGTGCGAGATTTCTTCGTGTCAAGAATCAAGGCGCTGCGGACACCAGGAGCAAATGCGCAGCTTATCCAACAACAAGGATTCCTCCAGTATCGACAGCTATTTCAATTTATGGCAAACCATCACTCACAGCTTGCAGAGGAAATCGCGCAGGCATACACCAATACCATGCGGTGGTATTACTCAACATATTTCCAGAGATATCACAAAACATTTGAGAAGGTGAAGTTACACACGATGGATAAGAACGATGTGCTCGGTCATGAAGAGACTACACGGAATAGTGATTCATACTCGGTCCTTTAGTCAGAATTACTGGCTAACCTGTATAGGCGGTATCATGCCTTCTCTGAAGGGCTCGTCGGGGCCCACATACGACCCTTTCAACATAGGTCGACGTATTGAGATACTGCGCAACCGTACAGCACCTATCATGACCGTGTACCAAGCAGAAGACGACAAAACAACACACTACCCCGAATACCATTTCCGTCACTTCAATGCAGCACTCATCGAGAACGGTTCCTCAGAGTACACCTTCATTAGTGAATTCTTTGCGCACAAAAAATACGATCAAATATCATATATGTTCAACCAGATCTTTGAGCAAGCCTTTAACCTCGGAAAAGCGTTTACAAAAAGTCTGATTGACAACACCTTCGACTCTCTTGGCGTCCTCATCTGTGTAAGATTAAATCAATACGCTCTCTTTGAGATGCAAAAGCGGCGCATTCCCACAGCGGAGGGATATCTGAATGCGACCAACATGTTGCTGTGGCCGCGATTTCAAATCGTCATGGATGCACACTGCGAGAGTCTCCGCCGCGTCAACACAAACAGCAGGATGTTAACAGCCGTATCTGGGCCTGCATCAAAACAGAGTGCGGCGCCTCATTTTCTGACGCAACGATTTGCGAGTCTCCTACAAGGAATCTTATCGTTGAGTGCAGAGGCGGGGGACGATGAGCCCGTGCAGAATAGTGTAGGGCGATTGAGGAGTGACTTCGAAGCGTTCTTGACAAAGCTGAGCTCGGGGATTAGTGATGCGAGGAAAAGGGAGAGGTTTTTGTTCAACAACTACTCGCTGATTTTGACGATTATTGGGGTTAGTAACCACAGTAAAGTATGTGCTTTCGGGGATGACTGCTGACACCCAGACAGGATACAAATGGTAAACTGGCGGTGGAGCAGAAACAGCATTTTGAGGCGTTGAAGAGTGCTTTTCGGGAGTAGTGAGCAGATGTAATAGGTGGAGGTGTGTCGGTTGACTGTACCCGTAGCATTTGGCAGGGCGTTTTGGTGTTTGTTTCATTTGAAAAGTCATTTCTTTTGGTCGTCGGTTCGGGGTTGCTCGTTGACTGATTGTTGGTTATAGACGGCGCTATGAATGTAGCTTCACTTAGTTTAATTCCTAGTTTCTGGAATTGAAGCTATGGTTACATCATGAATGAGTTGGTCAGTGATAGAAGTGCTGCGATAGCATGGCAGGCTCAACGAAGATCATTGCTAAATATGTCTATTTTCAGAAACTTCGCGCTCTGCCTACCGTCATATGTCTTGCAGCATCTTTCTTGCTTGAACCTACCGCTCTCCTGCTCATTTCAAGAGGGACACGAAAGTCGCCGGAGATAGCGCCGAGAACCATGTACCTAGGTACTCTATGAGTACAATACCCGCACAACACAAAACCCTTTTATGCCTCTACAGGTTCCAAATTCCGTTTCGCATCGACGTTCCTTGTCTTCTTCCAACCTATGCGACCAGATAAGCAACACTTTACTCCAGAACTTATCGCCTGTAACCTCCTACAGTACAACTACCGCGTAATTATCCACAGATATTTGTGTCAGATAACCTACCACACCTCAGACCTGTCGCGTATGCAAGATCTCGCGACAATTTATCGATTTCCCACGCTGCATGGACGAAATAAGGCCCATCCCTGTCGAATGTGATTTCGTGCAACAAGTGGGTTGATCGGGCCGAACCTCGAAAGTTGGGATTCTGCTTATCGGGTGAACAAACCACGTACGACGGAATTGGCCGGTCGGGCGGTTAAGGCAAGTGTTGGATTTCAGGCATGTGTGAGGGAATCGACAAGATCCTGCATGTGCTCAATGCACCCTGGTAACTACCTGCTTAGGCGTTTAGATGGCCGATTCATCGCTTCGATACGCTGCCGGTACATCGGACGGTCCACACTACCGAGGTTCTGTGCAGATGCGGACTGCCACCAGGCTCCAGCCGAGTAGGCTTATATAATGTCTCCTGCGAATATCTAACAGAAACCAACACCAAGGTAGATAAGCCCTATACCCCCTCCCCGGCATATTACAAGGCGCTGATGTGTCAAGTCTAGCACTTTAGTATCTACCCAAGTCACCAAACAGCTTGGAGGCACGCTCGGTAGCTTCGGACGTGAACTCAAGTTAGGAGTTTTGTTCTTGTTGGTGTTGAAGAGGATTTAAAACGCCATTCTTGGTGGAAAGTTCGGTTGATCTCAGAAATGGGGGCAAAAGTCGCCCAAAAGGCCAAGTTCGACAATATTTCACCTGGAGGTAAACTGCCGAATGGAAGTTGAACTTTTGTGGCGATCGAATTGCGATGTAGTTAACCCAAGAACGCAAAATTTCGAATTTTTGTATGCTATACCTACGCCCGGCCGGGCGCCACCAGTACGGCAACACATGAACAAATTTAGGGGGAGCGCACCGATGGAACAGCAACCGGCATACCACATTACCTGTACGCAATCCCAAGCGATTACAAATACATATACTCTAGTCCAGAGCACGTTGGGGTGATCAGCGCCTGTATTGTGCAGTCGTCCTGGCATACATACATGTCGGCGGGACACTGGGGAAGGCTGGTATGGTCGGTACGGGGCTTGCGGGTTCATGATTGCTTCGTTTTCCATCGGTTGGATCGGCCAAACATAAATATTTGATACAACGTGAGCTCGAGTTAGCTAAATTAAGGAATAGCCAGGGATCCGATCGTCACTTAGATGGTGTTGTAGTCGTCAGGTCGGTGGGAACTGTCCTTCACCTGGTATTATCCCACTTCTTGATAGTGTCCACTGACGTTGGTTGACTAAGTAGAAGTGAGAAGTGTTTCTACCTATTCATATGATACGTATACCAATGATCGTTTGTGGCGGAGGTGAATCGTGCTATTAGAGCTCCGCACTAGCTTGGCTCCGTTGTTGACCGTCATCAAGGGTCCTCGTCTCTCCCTTCCACCTGTGGCAAATCAAGCAATTTGAGAGAGTCGATCTGATGAATAAAAGCTTCACAAATGTTTTCGGATAGACAGAGTCTCCCCTAAAAAAACCCCTCTTGACTTGGACTAAACAGTCAAGTCGAACCAGCTGATGACGCTATGTTACGTATGGTAATTATGCCAATTGCTGATGCAGATGCCAACCTACACGATCCATCCCGGTGAGATCGTGGGCAGTTAATATCATTGCGAATTTTGAGTACAGGTGATCTGTAGAAGTATGACGACGATTGTACCCCTTCTCAGACCAAGTTTGTGGTTGCAGAGTTCGAAACTTATCTGTTTCTTATTTTTTCCTTTCTTTCCTTCTTTCGTTTCTTTTTCTCCTCCAATTCTTTTCTTTTCTTATCCGAAATTGTGGAGTAACAAATGGTATCTTGCAGCTCATGGGGCCACCAATTAGAACGAGCTGCGTGGGGGTGAGCTTTCCCCGCATTATCGTGAGACGAGATGAAGGATGTCTTGCGAAGCTTAGCGTAGGCAAATGGCGAATGCGGGATTTCATATGATCTCGTGTTTGTGGTTTCGTTTGTGTTCGCTCGAAACTCACAACCCTAGACGTGTTGTTTGCGCTGCGCCAAAGAAGAAAGTGAAGTGAAGTGGCGTATATATTGTACTATATGCTTCTGTTCTGTTGTTCTGAGGGAATTCGTGCGAAGAAGAAAGAAACGGGTCAGCCGCCGACGCCGCGAGCGAGCAGCAGCGCAGCGTCTGGATCATTCGTTGGTAATAGCCACACGTTCGTCGTCGAGCACGAGAATAAAGAGTTGTTAATTTTTTAGTAGCAGTGCGGTAATTGTTATCAACAGCTTACCTACCGAAGGTCCGTATGCAGACTCCCAGAGGCAAGCATAGCCAAGATATCTCGGTACCTACATTAACAAGACCTGCTATGTATTCGGCACCTCAGCTACTGCCACTGCTACTGCAATACCAACCTTGGGATATCAAGTACTCTATCTGCCTTCCTTCGCCGCTCTCTGGCTTGACGCTGCCGAGAATTAGGAGCGTATTGTGCCAAGGGAGCTGGAATCGGACAACAAGGCGACCATTTTCGGACTCTTTTCACCACTGATACTTCTTACGGTAACCAAACCTCTGAGTGGCTGAGACTTGCATTGCATGTTTTGGTACTTTATATTCCTACCACGAGTACTATACTCAGCCAATTCTATGATTCTAAAGATGCCTTCAGCTCCGTATAAGAGTCCAATTGTTGCGTGGTCGTCCGGAAACAAAGCACATCGAAATTACACAATTCTGAGTAAGAGTTACCTAGGATATAATATATCAATGGGTCAGCCTTATTCATCCGTGGACTCCCGGATGCATTTGTCCCCCCATGGTGAGCATTGCCACGAGCCATTCTACTGAACCTCACCATCTACTGTCGCCAGCACGAATACCCCCACCGAACGAAGAATAGTTATGTTCAGGAGATGCCAAAGGCGAAGCAGGTAATGATCATCGTAAAAGTGCTGTCTCAAAATGATGATATCCCGTCTCTTAGCTATGAATTGATCGTCCGTCCCGGCATATCTTTTCTCGCACCAAATACTACGAGTAATCCTCTAACCTGGCAAACATTTCAGGCTACTAAATTATCGAACTTGAAAGCGTGGGGGGGGGTTAATGAATGAACGCCATAGCCAAACTCTATCAAATACCTGAAGCCTGTCCAAAGGATGGGGGTATTACATGTTTAAGTAGTACAACAACGTTTCGTCCAAACCAAGGTTCATCTGTCAGCTTGCCACCGAGAAGCTCAAAGTGAGGAGCACGTCCTTGAAAGGATATGGAAAAGCTATTGGTAGTAAGGAAAGGAAAGAACGGGCTAGTTAAGAGTGGTTGGCTATATATTGGCCTTGGAGAGATTCCTGTGGACGTCGAGCGCTGGAGAACGTGACGGACGGGTAAATCTGGCCAGGGCCGATCGGCATGTGAGGTGTGGCTGTGAGGACTCTGAGGGATCAAGTGGAATCCAATAAAACCAAGATGATGAAAAGCGTTCGAAAATGGCTCCTTTGACGTCTGATTCTGGCTCCCTTGGCATCAACACAAAGTACCGATACTCGGTACGTACTCTCACCAAGAAGTACAGGGCTAAGGTCGAGGGATTGGTTCGGAACGACGCTCTGGATGTGGGATGTGAACCTCACAGCCGCTCACCTCTCACCTGTTACCTTTCACCTCCCTTTCCCTCACCCCACCACACACACGTACGCACACGTTTAAAGATCGTCAGCCAGTAATAGGCAGGGTCCTAAAGCTTGGGAAGGTCTGCTCTAAACAGCGCATGACCCTTGTGTTTTGCAGCGTTTTTTGCAGGCAGGTAACAATGTGATCCATCAGCTATGACGATGGCGACAGGGTTCCCAATCATCTACTCTGGAGTAGAGAACTGAACTGAACTGAAGGAAGGTGGGCTGGTTGGAGATTTCTGAGTGCGAAGGGTCCTCCCAGTTCATTTTTGATATGATCGAATACTCTTGCCTTGTCTTGTCGCGGCTGCCGGGCTTCTCGCATCTGCCCCAATATTCCCTGTCGCTTAACGTTCCTCTCAATTCTGACCTGTCACACCGGCCTAGGGTCCACCTCCCTACACCACCGGGGTCCCTTCAAATTCCGTTGTCTCTCCCACCCGCTGCCTCGCACCGTTCCCTTCACCCCCTCGCAAACGTGAACACAAACACAACGCATATCCCATCGCTAGTTGACGACAGGAAAGCAAAAAAAAAAATATAAAAAACGAATTACCAAACCTCTCATCTTCTACCAACAAAGCCGACACGCACCCCGCATTCCATCTCAAGGATCATCTCTGCGTGAGAGATTTTTGCTTCACTTTTCCACCGTTTTGACATCTCCAAATCCTCTTATTTGAAGTCCTTCTTTTCATCATGGGCCGTATACGACTTTAACAACAGCTTCATTTGGAGTCGACCACCCCGTCGCTGTGTTCGAGCTGTGTTCTTTGAGCCGTCTGCGTCACTACACGTTTCTACTAGAACAATTCGATCGACAGGAACGAGCTCCTAGTGGAAATATCACCTCGACTTGCTACCTATCTATATCAACTCCCACCATTGCCAGTGTAGTTCGACTCGAGCGAAACCTGCGCTTTGGCTTTCGGGCGAATATCTAGCGAACGGTCTGGTACAAAATTAGTCGGTTGTCCGGAAATTTTTGTCGTTAGGTTGCTATATCGGTGTAGGGCAGTGTTATCTACCTCACGTAATCAGCGAGTATATATCCCGCCATGTTCGAGCAAGGACACTACGTTTTCTCGCCACATTTCTCGTACATGCAAAACCTCCTCACCTCGAACGCGACAAATCTTCCGCCGTCCTGCGACGAAGAACTCGCCGACGAGGCCGACGAACCCCCGGACCAACGAACAAGCTATTTTGCCAGCCGCACTTCATCCTTCTCCGATGGGGAATTCGCAAAGCATTCATTCTACAATCATCCTCCCCCGAAGGAATCTCTCCTAACCAGGGCGCTACTCACGAGTCCAGCTCTCGGTCCTACCGTCGTACCGAACTTTGAACGCTCCATGTCCAATTCATCCATCTGGAGCAATACAAGTGGCGCATCGACCGTGGACCTCACGAGTGACGCGGGAATGACGAGTCCATCGAGATCAAACTCACCGAGCCCGCCGCCACCTATGTATCTCTCCCAGATTGCCGGAATCTTGCAAGGAGGCAAACCAGGGAACGAGCCTAAACGGATTGAAGTTGTGGAGGATAAAGATCTACCTATCGAAGTACCAGGTAGAAAACGAATTACTTTCGCCTGTAGCGCTGGGCCATCCCGGCGTGGATCTCAAGATGATATTGTACCCAGGACTGAGGAGGGCCAGAAAAATTCGGCAGAACCAGTCGCATCAAAGAAGAATTCCGCGTTAACTTTTATGTGTGCTCGGCGAGAGGAATCAGTTTGTCCATTAGCGCCACCTCCGAAACATATCGACTTTGCCCACAACCAGCGACCTGAATCCAGGGCAGCAGCAACAGCTGCCGTAAATACCCCAGCCGATATCAAACCAGTTGCTGTTACATCAAAGATTACTTATCCAGAACCAAGAAAGCTTTATGACTCCGAGAGCGCTGCCGATTCTTGGACGAATCATCCCATTGACAAGACCAGATTACTTCGGGTTGACGATGTGCTTAGGAAGGAGAAGGATATCAGGAAGCTGAGTGAGGAGGCGGAGGCGGAGGCATTGCAAGAGGAGGGTGAGGAGGACGAGGAGGAGGAGGATGATATCTTGGATGATGGAGCCGAGGATTCTGACGACCTGGATAACTATTATGAGGAAGATCAGGACGATGAGGACGAAGATGAAGATGAAGACGACTATGATGACGAGAGTGGGAACGAGACCGATAATGAAGAGGGATTCGCATCCGACGATGATTCTGACGATGAAGGTTTCTATGGATTGCATCCACCTATGTTGTTACCTCCACCCGCACCATTCTTGGCTTCTTCGCCTCGTCAGATACGTTCTTCCACTCCAGAGTTACCCGATAGTACGGATTTCGTTTGTGGTACCTTCGATGAGGATAAGCCCTTGGAGCAAGCATATCTGTCTTGCCTGGAAGAGAGGAAACGTTCCAAGCATAAGGCTACTCCTCAGGATATCGATCCTAGCTTCCCCACATCCGAGCCTGAGGACTCTGATGGCGAGCCAAAGCCTCGGCATATTGCCAAGGCTAACCGGGATGATAGCTCGTCAGACGGTAATCAGAGCAGAGACTGGAGGATGCGAAGTGGTGCTGCGACAACTCACTCTCCACCTCGTGGACGCGTGTACTCGCCGGCCCCTGTTCGACGAACAGGTCTTGCCCAATCGCCTGCTCCTAACCGCCGCATTCCATCACAACCCCCACCTTCTCGTCGTGGTAGTAGAGTACTCTCACCTGCCCCGCCGGTTCGCCGACGCACGCACTTCCAGACTGGAGGCAATATTGTCAGAGCGCGATCTCTTCCCCGCAATCCTGGGTTTGCCCGGCGTGGCAGAAAACCGTTCAGGGTCTACTCGGCTACCGCATCACCGCAAAAGGCAACTCGCCCAATGCTCATCCGCAGAGGTGCCATGGATATCGTCAAGGGGTTGGAGAAGAAACGGGAGCGCAGGAAGGCGCGTTTCGGCAGGAAAGACAGGGACGAATTGTGGAAGGCTGGAGAGGGGGTTGAGAAGATGAGGGAACTTGGGTTGGAAATTTGTGGCAAAGGACGAGCACGCCCGATCTGGGTAATTTCAGCCTGAATGTTGCCATTGAGGAACCGACTTCCATACCCGGAAAGTGTCTTGCGATATGACTCCAAGGACTCGCTGTGTTTGGATATTTTTTTGTCAAAACTTTCTTGTGAATATTTCTTTTACTGTTACGATTAGACATGATGGACTCTGGTGTTTTTTTTTCTTTTTTATAAATGGGTATAGTTTTATGATGGAAGCGGGAGCAAATTTCAATGCTTTGCATTATTTCCTTCCAATTCTTATTCGGCTTTTTTTCCTGGTGAAGGGGGTGTTTATCTTTCAACTGGAGTATTCGCTTTCTTTACATATTTTTGCCTGCCTTCTCCCTTGGAGCGTTAGCTATCTGGATGGATGGATGGGATTAATGGTCACTACTGCACAATACGGTTGTATATAGGAACCAAAAGGCCGTTTTAGCAGCAAACAAAAGTGTTTAGTATGCTTAAAAGAACGTTAAAGCAGACTAAGCAACATGAGTGACACGATTTTTTCCTGCGTCTTTCAGCTCATTGGGATCGAAATCTCACAGCATCACACGCCTTGTCTGTCTTGTCTGTCGTACAAATCGTGGATTCTGGACTGGACGATTCCACAGCATTTGCTCCCATGAGAAGTGGGCTAGCCGAGCTGATTGGCTTGCTTGCTTTCGAATTGGCTTTTGAGTTTTTATGCGGTTCCGGCTGCTGCTACCCAGAATGAAACACAACATCGTATCAATCACACGCGCAGTTTTTCTGGAGGTTAGCCCCATGGCCATGGCGTGAACGCTGCGGATATCCGATCCGCCACTTACCACGGTAAACAGCATTGTAGATGGTGTGAGAAGGCTCTATCTATAACGTGGTTGTTCCACAACCATTAGTTGGATGAGAAACACGGTGTGTACCGAGTGACGGCCCATGCTAATGCCTTGAGCCGATGGTGGCTATGGCAGAAAGATGGCCACGCGATAAAGGTACATTAAGTAAAAGTAAAACCAATCAAGCTGGATTCGCTGGACTTCATCGCCTTTTCCCACGCCGGCAGTTCCGATGCTCGGAACTGCTTCCATCTTCTCGGGAAGAAAAAAAGTACGCCACTCTGCAACTCAAAAACTGGTAAGTATAACTGGACATGTAGCACAACAAAAAAAGCAACTTTGGCTGGAAGCACATGCGTCACTGAGGTCACAGCGAAGCGCTGAGACAAACTATAGATATCCCTCCTTGCGTCCTACGTGTACAACTGGGCGAGCTGTCCGTGGCTGTGGCTCATGGAAGGGAAAAAAGTGGCTTGTTGGTGATAAGTGCGTTGTGTTGGCCTATGAGGGAGTCATTGGGAATCACTCAGTCCGCCCTTCCAGAATGCCTCGCACCTAGCATGTTGGTTCGGCCGAAAATCTGGCTGGACAAACCGCATAGGTAAAGTACCGCTTCTTACTTGACTATAGAGAGTAAATAGGAGTCTTGTAAATCTTCGCCCGGGCATGCTAAAGAAGCCTCCGGTTGTGTGTTGGCGATGCATGTTTACGAGTTCGTCTGCCATCCTAGCCCTCAAAACACATTCAACTTGCAGATAGGGCCCAGGGGATTGTTATTCTCAATCATTCAAACTACAGGTTTAATTTGAACATGAACTCAAAAATCCCACTCGAAGTTAAAACCACTCGATAGCACTCGGCTCTACCTGGCTTGGAATCTATGACGATCGTCCGCCTTCCTCGAACTCGAGACATATAATGCATAGAACAAGCCTCCATCTATTCCTCAGGATCAACATCTCCCCTTGGGTATTGCGGCATAGCTATGGATGGCCGCAGAACACGGAATCCACTGAGAACTTAAATAGTTACGTCCTTCCGGCGCGTATGAAGCGCAGTGCCTCTTCACCCCGCACAAATATGCAACTCACCTGGGCGAACCGCACCTCCCGTGGGGTAGAAACACATCCGCTCCCCCCACGACCACGACTTGAGATTAGTTTGCCGAATGGAATGGGGCGACCAAAGAGCAGCTTGGAAAGGAAGCTACATAGAAGAGCTCGATCCTTTTCATGTATAGTAAAGACGAAATATCCCGGGCCAGGTACTGCTGGGACTTTGCTCCAAGCCACGGAACCGCGAGATTTGATCTACGGTAACGAACACAACCATAATTTAGTCCTAGTGTCACCTAAAACCCTAACCTTACCCAGTGCTTAAATTTACCGCCCAGCTACCACTTGCCAATATCCTCATATCGATGATAGTCACTCGTTTCCGACCTGCAGTTATACGTTTACCGGCTACCTTCTCAAGACGGCATACCTGCGTGCCATGCGCAAAGCGTTTCATGACATCTGGACCCCCTTTGCCAGCGCCGGCGCCTGCAATTAAAGCTTCAGTTCTCGGTTCCCTGACGAATGAGCTCGACAAAATTGCACCTTGTTTTGAGGTGGAGGCGGAAAAGATACAAATTATAAGAAGCCCTTCGGATTTCTATTCTGCGCTCAAGGTACTTATTCTGTGCAACGTCTGAATGGCGAACAACACTCACCACAACACAGAAACGAATTTTGGGAGCGAAAAGACGGATATTCCTGTCCACTCTCTATATCGGGAATGCGGAGCATGAGCTGGTTTGACTATCTTCAAATAAGACGAAACAATGGTCACTATTGACCAGTTAGATCGATACTCTTCGACAAGCTCTCAGGTCTAAACCGGAACTAAGAGTTTCAATCCTCTCGGATGCCCTACGCGGAACTCGAGAATCACCAAATGCCTCCTGTGCCTCATTGCTTGCCTCTTTGGTTGCAGAGTTCGGTGAAGACAGGGTGACTATCCGAATGTATCATACGCCAAACTTCACTGGGATCAAGAAGAAGGTTATCCCCAAACGGCTCAACGAAGGATGGGGGCTGCAGCACATGAAACTATATGGGATAGATGACGAGATTATCATATCGGGGTAAGCAGCTGGAGATAGAGATGAATCTGATTTACTGGACTAATATCGGCGAAGAGCAAATCTGTCCACAGACTACTTCACCAATCGTCAGGACAGGTACCATATATTCTCCTGCCAGCGATTGACTGATTATTTTGAGCGCATACACAATACCGTTTGCTCCATAAGTTATAGGGTATTGCCCGGTCCAAGGGACGCAGGTGGATATGTGCTGGATTGGCCGGAATCCAACCCTGCCCCTGCACCGGTTGAAGAACCAGAAAAGTTCAAGATTGCAGCTACATCGTTGCTCAATCCTGTGATACAGCCGTCTACGATAGGGCAGAGTCCTATTTCAGCTCAAGCCAAGACAATTGTGTATCCTTTGGGTCAATTTACACCATTATTGCATCCAACCGATACATCAACAGAACATCCTGCTCTGTCAACTGTGTTGCGCGCACTCGCTGAGGAACATGCCGCGAGTTCAAGGTGGGTTTTTACGGCTGGATATTTTAACATTCATCCACAACTGAAAATGTTGCTTCTGAACTCCAAGTCGGTGAAGGGAACGGTTGTAACTGCCGCTCCCGAGGCAAATGGATTTTATGGTAGCAAAGGAGTGTCCAACATGTTGCCGCCTGCATATACATTACTTTCCCGGCGCTTCTTGGATGATGTGATCAAATGCGGTAAAAAGGACCGAATTGAATTGCGGGAATGGAAGAAGGGGGTCCACGGACAGGACCCAAACGCTTGGACATATCATGCAAAAGGTTTCTATCTGACCACACCTGAAAGTGGAGAATGCTAACCAACCAGGTGTATGGGTAACAATGCCGGGTGATGATAGTCCCAGCATCACGTTGGTGGGTTCGTCGAACTACACCAAAAGATCCTATAGTCTGGACGTAGAGATGAATGCTCTAATCGTTACCAAGGATGAGGGATTAATGAAGAGACTGGAATCAGAAGTGGGCTGGTTGCAAGAGAACACCCAGGCCGTTACAATTGAAGACTTCCAGCGCACCGAGAGACGTGTGTCTCTCAAAGTCAGACTGGCACTGTGGTTGGTTGGAGCGCTCGGGGGTCAACTGTAGCAATCGCATATGCTTGTAGAGTAATTTGGGCCATAAAAAGCCTAATTCTGCAAGTAGACATGTACCTAGGGTGCGGAGCACCAAAATTTGGGGGCGAATTGTACCTGCGTCAAATCACACGGCAAAGCACGCAATATGTGTACCACGAAATCCGCAGAGTTAGGCCAATACCCCAAACTCTTCCAACCCTTTGTTCATTGGGAGTATAGATACTCATTGCCCCCCTCACCACATCCTGTGATACCCAAGAGATGAACAATGATAGCACCCACACACATGATCTTTAACCCGGCCCGGAGGTAGATATCAAAATAGTGTAGCACAAGTCCTCACTCGCCTCCCTCACCTCTGCCAACTACCGCCATAGGACCCAGAGTATACTCGGCAGACGCATGTCTGTTCGGAATAGGCCCGAACGCCGGCAAAACCCCAGGATTGCCCAACTCGGAAAGGTTTGTGATGACGCTCCCATCAGAGAAGAGGCTCGATGATCGTTCGCGGTTAGATATCAGACTGCCGCATCCCTGAGCTGAACTAGGTATCGGTACATCGGTAACGGTCTGTTGAGGTGTGGTACTTTCTAAAGCGTAATACGCCGCCCAGTTGCTGCGCGATTGAGCGCCATACTCTTCGATACGAGTCTCAAGGCGATGGATGGCATCCAAATACTCCTTTTCGAGTCTTTCCCTGCGCTCCTCCGATGCTTCTCGCTCTGCCTGCTTCTTTTCTTTGGTATCTGAGCCCTCTGAGTTTGCGGAGTCTAGCTTCCCAAGGTCGACGTTAAGCTTAGTGAGACGGGCCATCAATTTCTCTTTCTTAGATGACAGAATAGCGAGTTCGGATTCAACAGCCGCAGCCTTTCGATCAGCATTTGCCTTTTCCTCCGCTGCTTTAGTTTGTGCAGCGGCGAGACGGTGTTTTTCCGCCTGCCATTGCTTTTTCTTTACTTCCCATTCGGGCTTTAATTTTTCTGGAGGCTGCTGCAGATCCGCTAATTGTTTTTCCATTACTTCCGTCTCTTCCTCAGCACGCTTGATCGACTCCCTCAGTGCAAGGTTACGGCGGAACGCCCTTTCTTCGCCCCGATCATTGCCAATCAGCCCTCGATGCTTCTCAATCTCTTTCCGGAGTTCGCTAAGAGCTGCTTTGTGTGTTTTCCTGATTGACTTGAGGTTGGATTTGGTTTCGGCGAGACAAGTCTTGGCTTGGGCAAGGGAATTTAGGAGAGTGGTGACGGGGGAAAGTGGTCTGGACGGTTGATGATTGACCGAAGGAACAGCTGATGCTTCACTATAGTTAGCACGCATTTCGTCGGGTATGAAACCCACCAGAACTTACCTTGCGCAGGCATCGTACAAGCACAGGTGCTGTAGAAAATCGCACCGCCCCTTTTCACAAACTCGAAATCATACTCTGTTGATCCTGTCAACCCAGTAATATCTACTGCCCACTCATCTTCCACTCCTGCATGAACGGCAGCGTCCCCATTTGCATCGCCTAGATCCCGGGTTTTGACAAGTGGAAGTATATCCGTTTGCGGCCACACAATCCCATTTACACGAACAAAAAATGGAAAACTCGAGTCCCTCCCTGCGGCGTCGACCCCACCATTTGCCACATACCCATAGCCCTCCTCTCCTTTTATCCTGCCAACTAACCCTACCACAAAGCCAATCTCTGTAGATCTAATCTTCGTTATCCACACACTGCTGTCCTCCCCACCTGATGTAGCGTCATTTGATGCAGTTCCAGCACTCCCGGCGTTTGTGTTCGACGCTTCGGATGAAAGCTGTGTCCGCTCCACTTCCTTCGCAATATGTATCACTGCGCTGGCCATCGTAGCCCACAATGGTTGATTATTTCGAACATTTTGAAGTTGAGTTTTCTTTTTTCGTTTCCCGCCAGTGTTGTCCCGCTCCGTCGTCAGCATGGGAGATGAACCAGCGGCTGCTTCCGGATCTTTATCCTTTTGTTTAGCTGGCCCGTCCTTCACATTTGCCGGCGGTGTCCCAGAAGATGTATCGGCCGATTCAGGTCTCCGTATTAGCCATCGTCTGGTAGCCTTCATCGCTGCTTGTGCGACAATGTGGATGGCGAAAAATGTTCGAAGCCAGCTAATACTCTCCTCGCGGCTAGATAAAATATGCGAAACCCTCTGTTGTCGAGTAGGTTGTATGCTCTCCCAAGCATCCGACAGTCTGAATCGACCCTGTACGACCTTCACACTACCCATCACCCCCGCACAAACCGCCACATTCCGCAAACTGTCGCCGGTTGAGTTCCCGGCACCGAGTGTCATCGCAATAATTGCTTGTGCAAAATCAATGAGGAAATTCCAAGCAGAAGGCCAGAGGAAAAGCGACACCGATGCCAAAATACAATCTGCAAACATGATTGTAAGTAAAGACGGTGAGCCATTTGAGCCCTGGAGCAGAAAATTCGTAAAGGAAGGCATCGATGCGGTTGTCGAGACGCTGAAGATTGTTATTGATGGTGGTACAAATGTTTGCAGGAAAAACAAAGAATGAATGAGGGTCAAAATCGTCGGGGGTATTTGCAGAAATACGATGAGAAGCGTAATTGTATCGAGGAGTGGAAAAGACGTGAGAACGGTTGACGGAAACACATCCGACGACATTCCTCCATTCGGATTGAGATATATTTTTTGATGCTCTCCCATAGCGCTATTCGTCCCCTCACCAAAGCTGTCGCTATCATCTCCTAAACAATCGTAGAATCTCTGTCCTTTCCCGTGCCACCCGTTTGCGCCAATATCCGAATTCGCCGTTCCATTTATAGACGAGTGAAACTGTGCCGCCGCAGTCAAAACTTCCGGAACTGCGGGTTGGTTTGTTGACGCGACGGCAAGGGGAGTGACGCTGCTGGAAGATCGTGAGCGATTCGAACGTTTTGGTAGTGCGAGACTGCCGTGATTGTTGGAATGCAGGCCTTGCCGTTTTGATGAAGAACCCGTTGAACCTCGCGGCATTGGAAGCCGGTGTAATTGCAGTCCCTAGCCAGCTCGCCAGACGAGGAGCGCGAAGGAATGCAGTCTGATTAACGGTGTCTATGACTATGGTATGTACCTGGTACTTAGTACGGATGGCAGGCAGAAAAAAGGATGATGCCGAGTCGGTTATGAGGGGTGTGGAGGTGAAGCGTGGGCTTTTGAGAAAACGGTACAGTACAAAATGGGGGGAAGTCGGGGTTAAGGGACCGATTGAGGAAGTCGCAGAGGAAAAAGAAAGGAAAAGGCGGTCTCGGTTCGTTTACGTGCGGGTTGACTGGGTTTTACCTAGCATTTAGTATAGTGGTAGGCAGAGGAAACGAGATATATGTGGCTTCGAGCGCAGAGTCTGACTAAAGGCAAAAGCGCAATGAAGCGTCTTTAGCGACGAGCACAAGGGGTTTTTAGGCCATTGGGGCGGACATCGGCGGCATTTCATACCAAGTGAATAGACGCTGTGGAGCATTTAGAGCTAGTCATGAAAAAGGCCTCCTCGGAGATTCAGAACACTCTCGATGGGTCGCAGAGTCAATAGATTATGATATTGTGATGGCCTGGTCCTCAATGTTCTTCAACCACACATGCACAATCGACGATCACAACAAACACACTACAACTCACGAATTCGACCAATTGCAGCTTGAACTATCCATCGGTCGATTGTTACTGTAAGGGTCCAAAACCCCGTAGTCCTCACACTCTCAATTCGTCACAGGAAACAATACCTAAAACTACACCGAGTTAATGCCGTTCTCTTTCCTAGGAAGACTTGTTTGGACTGCATTAGCTGGTGCAACAGACAAGCAGTCCCTATTTCCAGATTATTACCATTCCGCACTATATCCGCGTTACCACTATCCCCCTCTGTAAAGGTTGGATTACCCCTCCACCGTACCCCTCCACCGTACCCCTCCACTGTACCCCGCTTTTGTACTTGCGCACATTCAAAGCTTGTCTGTCGATAAGGTATTTTATCCGGAGACCAAATATCTGGAGACGAAATGTATGCCCCGAAACAACTGGTGCCACGTCATATCTTAATTTCTCTTTTCCGTACTCTGGTGTGTGAGAAAGATGCTCTTATGTGCGGTAAACGCCATATACCGGTACAAGTGCACACCATGATCTACACTGCAGGGAATTCCACGCTGCATATTGTCAACGGTTTATTGACATAGCTCACTGCCCAGCCTTCAGGAAATAACTTGCCGACATCCGTTAGGTGTGGGTCGAAGACGACCTTTATCTGAATGGAATTCCTGCCCATGAAAAAGAAGGATCCTAGTTGTGGAGTCGAGTTGACCGACCTCAAGATACAGAGATATGCCTTCCATATCACTATCGTATCAATCGCATCGGATTGCAGCCATAAAGCTATATGAACTGGAACTAGATGGTAATACACGGACCCTCTCGGTGATATGTACGGGGTTTCTCCTATCTTTCTCAAGAGTCAAAGACTTCTCTGCGGTTTCTCATACCATGCCTGAACCACATCACTCACTAGTTAGTTCCTAGAGAGGTGCGCAACTACAGAAAACTTCCAAATCATCCTTCAAAGAATTTGAACCATGAGACAGACACAGACAAAGATACTTTGCTAGGCAATTAGCACACAACTGAAAACTGCATGGAGTAAAATTCCAAAACATTGGCAACTATAGGTGGAGGAGCACTATCAATTCGAAGGACCCCGCATTGGTCACACGACTCCGCTGCATGATCTTTGCAGGAAAGCATTATCTCGACGAGAGATATTGTGTTCAATGCTACGGAGGTACAGGCTGCTATCAGGGAAATTCTATCTAGAGACGGAGTTGAGTCAGAGACTGTAAGCCGAATAGTAGCTGCTTCCGAAGTCAGAGATATAAATCGAATGATCGTGAGTGGTCTTCGTGTCTAGAGATTACCCTCGTCTGAGGATGAAAGAATCTAAGCTTCGCATGTGCTCGATAAGTTCAATAGGTAAGCCGATCGATATTTTCGCAGGAAGAGATATAATAAATGCTTTTTATGATCCTTTTGGTTGTCCAAGTTCCCACAAAACGAGGGGTATACACATAAGTACTTCATGTACTGGAATGGACGCATTCCTGATCTCGACGGTTCTATTGTAAAACGGTTAGCGAGTGACCGCCTATGTAATGTCCCTGGAGAGAGTCTTTAAGTGGTAGTTCCCCGGTCTGTCTTGTCAGGGTCCATGGCGGGTATTCGGAGCTTTTGGTAACATCCATTTGGGAAGATGCTCAGCCTTACATACTGACTTTCGGATGGCGAATCTGACTTCAGGGTTGAGAAAGGCCGCGCGTTCTGGGGCCAAGTAGCTTAAGCGCTTGGCAATTTACGTCAAATTCATGAACAGAATTTTCAACAATAATATTTCCTCGATTTCCTCGATTTTGTCGGTGCAGAAGGGAGACATACAGTCATGTACCTGATGCTCACGGCTGCGGAAGCTGGTAGATCCGGGCCGAGATGGTACACAAAGATGGCTTCCTTTTCATGCGATGCTGCTGCACAACCGAATACGAGAGGATTATGAATTGACTAATCGCCGTTGTTTCGGAGTGTGGCTGTATACGTGGAGCTGTAAACAGCTCAACCTAAGACGCAAGTCTATTGTCGTCATCGAGCCAAAGTGGGACAACCGATCGATCAAGGCTTTTCAGTCTTTCTCAGAAGTCCCCTACCATTCTTCCCCCCGCCATCTCGTCATTATCACTCAACTTTGGCTACGCTATAGTTAAATCGTTCACTACCGTTTTCAGTATCCGTTTAGTTACCAGCATCGATGAGTTGGAAAGGCTTTTCGCGGGGTGTTGTACGGGTATGTGCTCCTGGAACACAAACTGTTTGCCATGAATAAGGCAGTATTGCTAACCATCATGATCTATACAGGCACCCCAGTCGATAAAGCACAAATTTAATATGGTATGCGCCGACATCAAACGTCTTCACCCAGCGGCCTAATTAAAGACCGAATTTAGGGAGAAAACACAAAGGATTCGGTATACTTGGACGCTGAGCGACGGTTTCAAGAGCTAGAAGCAGTAAGTTGAGGATTCTGGTGCTTCTATGGAATGGAGCTCTGATGTTGCATTTGCAGGAAACAAAAAAGTTGCACGACGAGTCAAAGAGGTAAGCGTTCGACATTCCCCGCTTTTGTGGTATAGTGGGGCTCGCATACTGACTGGTGTCTCAGGTACTTTGATGCCATCAATGGTACCACCCTTCCTGTTGAGCCTCAATGCATAAGCTAATTATGACGGCTCGCAGGCATGCTGGATCACCAGTTCGAGTTTTCGAAAGCCATAGCCGAGATCTACAAACCCATATCCGGGCGAGTGTCCGATCCCGATTCTTTCAAAGACGAAGGTAATCCGGAGGGAATCCGAGCATGTGAAGAATACGAAGCCATCGTTATCGAACTGAAGGCCACTCTTGCGCCAGAGCTCGAAATGATCGAGACTCGTGTCATCCGGCCAGCGGACGAATTGATGGAAGTTATCAAAGCGATCCGCAAGACTGCGGCAAAACGCCAGCACAAACAACTCGATTACGACCGACATCGAACAACATTAAAGAAGCTTCAAGACAAGAAGGAAAAGACTTTGAAAGACGAAAAAGCTATTTACAAAGCCGAAGCTGATGTTGAACTGGCAACCCAGGAATTCAACTATTATAATGATCTGCTCAAAACTGAACTTCCGAAACTCTTCCAGCTGGAGCGCGAGTTTATCAAACCGCTGTTCCTAAGCTTCTATTACATGCAACTCAACATCTTCTACACCCTCCACGAAAAAATGCAGGCAGTGGATATTGGCTATTTCGATCTTGTTAGCGATGTTGAAGCTGTCTTTGAGAAGAAACGAGGCAGCATTCAGGAACAGACCGAGGCATTAGCAATCACTAAGTTCCGGACGCAGGGTGCTAAAATGAAGCTGAACGCTACCAAATTCAACAAATTCGGGAAGGCGGAGGAAGCTGCCGCAGGAGGCCGCCGTCCGGTATCAATGGACATGACACGACCAAATAGAATCACCGACACTCCTCCCCCACCCTATAGCCCGTCTACGAAACCCTCCGGCCTCTTGGACGCTAAAAGCTCATTACCTGCTTCCAGTGTTGGCGTCGGAAGGAGTAACTCAACGGGAGGAAATTGGGGTGTTGCAGCCGCTGCGAAGAAGAAGCCGGCTCCTCCACCACCCAAACCAAAACCCAAGAATCTTAGTGTTGAGACGGAGAAAGCCACAGCTCTGTATGACTTTGAGGCACAGACAGAAGGAGATTTGTGCTTTTCGGTGGGAGATGTGATTGAGATTGTTGAGCGGACTAGCAACGTGAATGAATGGTGGAGTGGATCGCTTAATGGGAAGAGGGGACAGTTTCCGGGGAATTACGTCAAGCTGAATTGATTTCCAGCTCTGTTTCCTTTATACTGCGTCTTAGAATGGGCGGTTTCATTTATTTCAGCATGCAAGGACGTGCATGGGTTCAGTAAGAGGTGTTTATTCGTTGTTTTGCTTTTTGTTGCCTTATGCGTGCGTTTTCATTTTGGATCGTTTTAGCTCGGTTGGGTCACCTATGTGTTCCATTCAGTTCTCGGGACTTGTTTGGCACATTGCCTCTGGGTAAAGTCATCCTGTTGCATGTAAGTATTCTATAGTGGGTAGTGGTAGATGGTTTTGTTTCCAATATATTGTAAAGCATGTACGCCTTGCTGGTCCTCACGGTAGATATGATGTGATTTCGGGCTTGTCCGCTGGATGACTGTCTAGAGATCAAGGTGCCTGCCTATTCTTTCTCTCTGATTCTCTTGACGTGATAATTCGTCCGGTCACGGCGGCACACGCTAATGAATACGCAGAGCTGTACGAGCTCATATGGTCTCCTCAGAACCCAGAGATCTAAGAAATTTACCCCCAGATTCTAGAGGCAAATTTCAAATCTACCCCCGAGAGTGAATGTACTATTTGAGTTCTATGAGTTGTTGGTGATAGTTGGTGATTGAAATGCGGGGCCTTATCTTGGCAACCTTATCCATAGGTAGCCTTCTTTACAATTCACCACCATCTTTCCCGCTCCGGCTTCTCCACCGCATGAAACCCATGGCCACCCCACAATCGGCGGGCGGTCCTACCCCTCAAGTATTGCAATGGCTTCACCGCGTTATTGCCCCTGTAAGGCTCCAGATCCCGACTTCCGAGAGCTAAAGTTTACATTTGTACAGGAGTACCAAGATCCACAAAGAACATATGGCGACGTCGCAACAACTCTAGGAGCTCTTTCCACCTTGTCACCACGAACTAGCGTCTACAGTATGTGATAGCATCACTACTACGCGCATGCCATCTGACAGCACTCCATAGCTCACGAGAATGGTAAATCCGAGCTTCTCGTTCATATATTTGGGACGTTGCCGGTAATATTTCGAGGAGCTCCGTACAACATTCCAATCTCGATATATGTACCGCACCAGTATCCCAAAGAGCCTCCTATTGCTTTCGTCACCCCGGCAAAAGATATGATGATACGCCCCGGGAACCACGTCGATCTTGCCGGAAAATGCTATCATCCATACCTGGCCAACTGGGTCAATTACGCTGATGTGGGCTTTGCCGGCACGAGCTATGGACAGGCTTGAGCTAACTGCGGTAGAGATCAAACATTGTGGATCTATGCGATGTGCTTCGAGGTGTATTTGGACGTGAGCCGCCAGTTATGGCGAAGCAGTCTGGGCCGACACCGCCACAGAATGAGCCAGTGGCTCCACCCCCGAGACCTCCGCTACCGCCAGAATTGACGCCCCGAAGTTCTTCACCGGCCGTTACTTCACCTCCCAAAGGCCCTCCCCCTCTACCGCCGCTGCCGAGGGAATTTACAGAGCGTCAGAATGGCCCAGTTGGTGATCCACGACGCCATCCGATGGCGCCTCCACTCCCTACACACCCTAATTATCAGCATCACCCTCAACCACAGCAATATCATGTGCAACAACAGCCTTCCCCACCTCCGCGATCATCGGGGGATCGAAATATCCCCCCACAATATGGGCCAGGGCCAGCTTCACCAATGCAATACTGTACACCTCCCCCGGGGTCACCGCGGGTCCGTCCTGTTCCTATATACCCTGCCGCAGCTTTTCCCCAGCAGCAGCAGCAAAATTATCACCAAACGGCCCCGCCGCCGCTACCCTCGCTACCGCAAAAAGCTCAGTCTCCCTCTCCTCCGCACCAGCAACAACCTCAAACTCCACGCCCCCTCTCATACCAAGGATACCCCCCACCACAACAGCAACAGCAACAGCAACAGCAACCGCAACCGCAACCGCAACCGCAACCGCAACAGAAACCGCAACAGAAACCGCAACAGCAGCCCTATCAACAACCCCCAGTTCCTGCACCTCAACCAAAGCTTCCCATAGACCTTCTCGATTCACCAGCACCTCCACTTGCCACACCCCCATCGGCTTCTGATTCCCTTGCTCCCCTTCCCCCACCCAACCCCGAAAAAGACTACCTAATCTCTTGCATTGCCTCAAACCTGCACTCTCTTGCCGCCACAACACACTCTCAAACCTCATCCGCCCTCGCTAGCGCAGCTGTGCAAGGTAGTGCTTTATACTCCGCTACCGCCAACCTAGAACGCGAAGCCCACGAGCTCCGCCACATCGCGGCTGTATGCGACAGCGACTCTGAGATACTCCGTGAACGCATCGCGATGGCCGAAGGGGTGATACAGGAGTGTCGAACCCGTGAACTACCTGATGTTGATTCTATGGTTGTTGCAGGTAGTGTGGTTGAGACGCAGTTGTATGATTTGGTGGCGGAGGATCAGGCCATTGAGGATACGATTTATGTGCTTGGGAAGGCGCTGGATAAGGAAAGGATCCCGTTGGACGTCTTTTTGAAGGTAGGCGATGGATCAATGCCCTTTGAGTGGGGAGAGACTGATTGGTATTTAGCATGCGAGAACGCTGGCGAGAGAACAGTTTTTGAAGAGAGCATTGGTTAGGAAGATTTCGGAGGAGTTGGGGATTGAGTAGGATACATGAGAGAGGTTACGGTGGTGTTAAGTGTGAATCGTGTGGGCTTTGGGAAGACAATCGATTCTCAGTACACGAGTAGTATCATTCCAAGAATAATTCCGAGTGATGGGACATGCATGAATCGAGGTTCAACAATTTGAAGCCATCGATTTTCTGTGAAACTCACCGAAAAGGATGTTTCTAGACTAGCCTGTCTGGCGTGTTTTTCATTCATAGTCATGAAATATCACCCAAATATATCACACTGCGACCCAGAATTCAAGCTACAAGTCTTTCCACCACTATCTCCAGGCACGAGCTCAACTCTCTCCTGCAATAACCATGTACTTTGTCCCAGCATAATCCTCGTTGTCGTCGTCGGTACCGGACCGGCCCGGATCGGCATTGATGAGGGGTGACGTGGTACTGTGCAATGAATAGAGCACAGTACTTAGACGATGCATCGTACAGTGATGCCAATTTAATACTCTAAGTACTCTACATAACTCGATATTCTGGCCGAAATTCCTTGCAGGTCCCGAAACGCATCTGATACCCCATAGCTGCCCGCTCCCGATCTAAGCTCGCATATTGGCCTGCTTACTTCCGATCGGTGGTTGTTGTGCGTCGATGCTGATCTTCCAGCTGGTACACGACTGGCGCAGGTGGGGTACATGCGTATGTGTTTGCAGGAAACGCACCGGACAATATTGCAGCTTGGTAGAACTGAGGAGGCGAAATTTGATAGAATGGTATGTAGCAGAACTGCTTCAGATTTAGCGAATATGTACAACAATATCCATCCAGAGTTGAAGAAATCCCGTCTTACCTGGGCAACCACTGCCTCAACCAGACCACCCATCACCACCACCGGTATGTGAAACCTTCTAGTTAGAAAGACTGTTGCTGAATAGCGTGCGAGGTAGTTCTTCCTCTTCCTCTTCCAGATCTCTCAATGGCTCACAGAATAAGACTCTGACAGCTGTGTGTTGTAACTTAGTCTATAATTGTAAACTGGATATCAAGCTCGCGAGGGCCTCTTTTTGCTGTACGAAAGTGTGTATATATGGTAATATAGCATCGGATCTATGATCGAACCTGTCGTCGGAAAAGATTGGCAAATGGACATACAGGTGGAATCTTTTAGTACCATATTGCAGGCACATCGCAGGCTGTTGTACTGGGTGAAAGAGCAAAGGTAGGTACTCCCTCAAATTCTTCGAAGGAGGTACAATTACTGGGCACATATAAGAATTTTTGAAGAGAGCGCTGGAATAGAATGATTCGCCCAAGCTGTTGGTGCAGCTTACGCCTAACTACATAATCTAAAGCGGAAAGACATGAGCAGCTGTTAGGTTTAGATGGTAAGTCAGGTATCTATCTGGAGACCCCAAGTCGGCATCAACTGAAACAGCTGTTGCACGTTGCCCTAGTAGTGATTTTCCCTAAATCCTCTGCTCACTGATGATAGGGGAACTCGGAGTTCGTATCACCGTGGGGGGACACTCACCATATCATATAGGCCTTCCTTTTGGTTACCCCAATCAAATACAATGGGAAGCCAAGGCTCGTATCCAACTCGACTCGGGTAACTGAGAACTCCGAGGCATGTATAGCATCGAGTATATCCCACCGGTACCCACTTCCCCCATCGGCAGCGAAAAATGACAGTATCAGCTGCAGTTAGCACTTCCTTCACCTACGGCACAATAAGGCCAAGCACGAGCACAACATTCTTTGTTTGTTGTCTAGGTATACAGGTTACCGCCGACTAGGTGGCGACTCTATACCGCCTTATCAAACCGAGTGACGGGAAATGATGAACATACGACCAGCCCCTGTTGCCATGGATTCGTTCCTAGATTTGCATATAGCGGGGTTGGAGAAGAACCACTATGCGCACTTCTGAAGTACCTCTCTGCTGTAAAAACTAGCAGGAGATACCTCCTGTTGGCTCATGCAGTTTGTTCTTTAAACCCCGGGATCGAACTCGACTAAAGTGTTCCTGCATACAAGTGCAGGAACCGTACAGGTATCACACGAGAGATCTAATAGAAATTTACTGAAGGGATTCATTCTGATTTGTCGAGTTGTATAACGGCGAAATCTCCGGAAGTAGAACAGATCAGAATTGATGTCAGACTCAGACACCGCGCTAACCCGTTCATATAACTCGTTCATATAACCCGCTCAACTGATTGCCTTTGCCGGAGGGCCGGAGGATGTCTATTTTCGTATCAAGGGTGCCGAAAAAAGTACACCATTGTATTCCATCATTTTTCGCCTCTTGTATACATTTGGAGTCTAGATCGACATGGAGATACGATTGAACTGACTGTGAATCTCTCCATGGGACTCCTTTGAACGTTCATCTCTAATTTCCACAATTTATGGTCCCTGTGCCTCAAAGGAACTGAAGTCAGATCAAGCAAGGGACCACGGGTTTGTACTTTCGCTTGGGATGCAACGTGAACAAACATGCAATGTCAAACTCGGGAGTACCGATATGATTGTACCTAGCTAAACGGTACCAGCATAGCGGTGAGCTTCTTATCCAAAAACCAACCTGAAAGTACCCACGTACCGCATGAATCTCGTCGGCCTGGACTTCAAGTTCGGGAGGTGAATGTGCTATGGATTCGCTAAGTAGTGAGACAATCGGAATCACCTTCGAATATGAGTTAGCAACAGTCCAGCATGATGTGGAGACGGGAGAAGAAGATATCGTATACAGGAATGGACGTTGGGAATTGATGCCATTGCATTGCATCTGCTGTTCCCATTGACATGTCGGGAATCAGCCCAATGCAAGAACCTAAACAGGTGCCTTACCGAACGATGTTGACATTCCCGCCGCGGTAACATTCCGATTCTCGCTTCATACCGCTCGGCTCGGCGAAGATAGCTATTGTTTGTTGTAGTCTAGAATAGCTTGCTGATGCGAGTCAAAGATCAGCATCAGACAAGACAAGAGTCTCGTTGGTCGTCCAAGGTAGTCGGTACTCCGAAGTACTAGTTACTCGGATACTCTACTCTCAAGTCGAGAAGCCCCACGCGGTTGGTTGCGGCCAGACGGCAGACTGATCGTCGTCGAAAATTTCCTATTTAACATGCCCGGATTAACCCCTATCCCGGAGGCTTGTCTTTCAAGTTATACCGCTTCTGCGTTAAGTATATCAAGCATGCTGTCCTTCCTGGCTGTGAATCTCGTGAATCTTAATGAACTAGACACGGCAGATTTTCCAGATTCCCCAAGGAATCCGTCCACAAAGCGAAACTGTGAGATTAGGAGGTCGGAAACTTGAGAAAGACAATGCTTGGAAGTTGGTTTGCTGTGGCGCTGATCACAGTTGAATGTAGGATTTTGGAAAGCAAAGCCACTACTAGGCCACCAATTCAGTAAACAACTCCGCTCTGCCCGCTGGACACCGCTCTATCTAAGACACCAACACGCCGATTCACGGCAATTGTGTACAACACCCTTGAGTCACAAAGCGTCACTCCAACGGTGGGGCTCCACTCAGTCGTAGTATTTTTTTTAGTAGCCGTCACTTTGGGCCCGCTTTTGCATGCAGAACTCATACTAATTGGGCTGCGCTTATTTAATTACTTATTTTCGGGCGAGTATGCATCTGAATGCAATGCACACTGCTAGTCTATAGTTTGGGAGATGTGCAAGATTGTTACTTTATTCAATGCACCCTGGCACTGGGTTAGGAGGCTTTTGGAGCGAATGATGGCTACCGCCCTTCTCCGTTCGATTGTCTTTACATATCTTAGACATCTCTTGATTATCTATCAATAACAAGCGCGGCGGAAGCATGATAATGCCCATGCGCAGCGGCTTGGGGGTTTGCGCCAACCAATCCCAAGTGCAGATATGTGTAATGTCTCGGACTGGTGGCTTGAGCCGTCGGTACAGACAACACAGCAATTTTTGACAGAGATGTATAAAGCCCAGCTCAACCAAATAAAACCCGTCGAGGAAGACAGCTCCCCCCTCCGGCCACCTCGTTTACGTTGCCGTTCACTCGTTCAACGACCGACCGGGCACTCTTCTCGTTTAGTATTGCAACATCATCTAATTAACAAACCATGTCGAGACCATTTGCTGAGCGGGACGAATCTGTCCTCAACGATGGCTACTTCCGTGAAAGGAAAGCAATTGAATTGGCAAACGCAGAACATAAAGCAAGATCGTACAGCCGGTCCTATACTCCCGGTACTATGAGCGATATATCAACCGTTCCTTCCACTCCATTGGATTCGCTGTTTGGCACCAGAGCAGGCACCCCGAGGGATTCTTGTTCAACAACGTCGAGTCAGACTGACATCTCGGAGCATGAGCTTCCCAAGGGCGTGACAATCCCAGAGGAAGATAGAGAAAAGATTGAGGTAACTGCCTGTAATTTCATGATTCTAGTTTCTAGTCATTAACCATCCTTCAGATTGTCCTAAAATATGGCGAGAAACATCGCGCGCCGACAATTGACGAGTCAGAGATCGAGGAGTCACCGACGAGGCCAGCGCCAGCAGTTACGATCACAACCAAGAAGCCTGCTAGTATCTTCGACCGCGATGTTGATGCCATTACTCCGGTAGTTATACCGTCAGTGGAGAGCGAGACGCCAGAACGGGATCTAATTGTATGTTGTATTGATACCACTGCAAAGGGCTTCTCTTTGCTGACAATCCATAGCTTCCTGCCCCAATTGCTGCTCCAGCTGGACAGCAAAAGCCTACTGAGGTTGAAGATGAAGAGCGAGCCGAAGCACAAGTGCCACAATTGGACGAGAAGAAAGTACCCGAAGAACAACCGGCTACTGGTCCATCTGATAGCGCGGATGCCGAACTCGGTTTCTTCCAGAGACAAATGAACACCGTCAGACAAAAGTACAACCCTACCGAGGACCCCCCGCTTGTACTTCCTTCCGGGCCCACAGACGAGGAGAAATACGGCTATCTCAACACTAGACGCCTGCCATTGTATGTCTTTGGTGTTATGTCTTTCCTCAGTTTGTCCGGTGGTATGTGGCTCTTCGCTATATCCGCACCTCCGTTCTATTGGTTCGGAGGGTTTGTCGGTCTCCTCCAGATCTATTTGATTATTTCATACATTGTCGGCATCTGCGGAAGAGACTACGACTTCGAGAGTCACAAGAAGGTAGTGGAAGAGCATGCTGTCACCCCTGGCAGTGCTCCGACTGTCGATATCTATTTACCATGCTGCAAAGAGCCCATGGAGATACTGGAGAACACCTACAAACACATCCAGGCATTACAGTACCCCGAAGGAAAGCTTAAAGTTTACGTCCTTGATGATGGCGGAATGGATTCTGTCAAGCAACTTGCGGAATCATACGGTTTTAACTATATTACTCGTGACGACAAACCTCGTCTGAAGAAAGCCGGTAACCTTCGATGGGCCTTTGCACGCACGGATGGCGATTTCTTCGTCATCTACGACGCCGACTTTTGTCCCCGAACGGATTTCCTCCTGGAACTTATCCCTGTAATGAAAAACGACCCCAAGCTCGCTATCGTCCAGACCCCTCAGTTCTTCCGCACTATTGATGGTCAAACCTGGGTTGAACAAGGAGCTGGGTCGGTTCAAGAACTCTTCTACCGTATCGTGCAAATCAACCGTGACCGTTGGGGTGCTTCCATTTGTGTTGGCAGTAACGCAGTCTATCGGCGCGAGGCGTTGGTTGAGACAGGAGGAACGGCTGAGATAGGATTTTCCGAGGATGTGCATACTGGATTTTACGCCGTCAATCGTGGATGGAAGCTGAGATACGTGCCATTGTGTCTCGCCTGTGGTATCTGTCCCGATACCCCCAGAGCCTTTTTCTCCCAGCAGATGCGATGGTGCATGGGTTCGACGACGCTTCTTACAAACCCCGACTTCTGGGCTTCCGACCTCAGTATCATCCAGAAGATCTGTTATCTCTCCGGCATGATGTGAGTCTCCCATTATATCACTCGGCAGCTGTAGTTTCGGGCAAGCTTAATATCTTGGAGCCTGCCCGAAACCCCAATCGCTTTATTGAACTATTGTACTAACATGAAGACGATAGGTACTACTCTGCGATGGCACTCGGGATCTTTATCAACCCATTGCCTGGTGTGCTACTGATGTGGGTTCGACCGGAGTTCCTCAAATACTACAATTTGGCTTTCGCAATACCTTCGCTATTGTACTCTCTGATTGCTATCCGATTGTGGGCAAAAGCCAGGTACTCGATTCACGTTCAGTACATCATGGCAATTCAGCAATACGCATACCTTACCGCCATTAAGGACCGTCTGTTCGGCACTGCCCTTGCTTGGGTACCATCAGGCGATACGAAGGCACACAAAAACAACAAGTACCGGAACATGCGTATCCTTTGTTGGTGCTGGACTATTACTTACGAGGTGGCCCTAATTTCTGGTACAACGTATTGTATTCTCGGTGGATGGCCTTGGTATCACTTTGTGCCCATCCTCTGCCTTAATGCCTTTAATCTGTTTGTTACTCATCGTTTCTTATTTTGTCCTTGATATTCTTCTGGGATCTTTATACGGCTATTCGATCGTAATGTAGTGTGTGTAATGGTTTCTTTTTCCTGTGTTTACTAACGAGTGCGATTATGGGCGACTTCAAGAGCATAGGAGGGGGGGGGCTGATTACGATTTCCCTTTTTGGTATATACATACATGTCGGTGAAGAAGGTAATTTTTGTTCTTTTGCTTTTCGTTTTCAATCTGGGCGTATATGGGTTTTTCATTTTGGTTACTGTTTGTTTGTATTTCTAGTCAGCGCATGTTAGTGGAGGCCCTGCAAACCCTTTCTTAGTCTCAAAGGTGGCAGTGGGAATTAGAGGTTGGCCAATTATCAAGCTAATATCGAGATGATGTTAATACAATATTCCATGCGGTGTTGTACATCACAATCACATCCTTTCACTATACAATAGTTAGTGCTTGTTGGCTCAACCAATCGCGACTTTTCAGCTTTTCTCGTGCCCAACTCCTTCCGCCCCCAAATGTCAAATTTTAATTTTTCAGGGGATCCCAGAAGTCGAGTGGCCATTAGTGATTTAGTTTGGGCGAGGTGTGGGGATGGGTGGATGTTTGAATTCTGCAGTTAGCCCTAACCCCCTGCAGCTCAGTTAGAGTAGATCTTTGTCCCTCATGAGCCGCTAACCTTATTCCGACCTCCCCTTCAAGAGTCAAGTGCCCGCCAGGTTCCGAGACTACATTATCGTAGCGCCTGGATCTTGTCTTGGATCTTGTCTTGTCTTGGATCTACAAGTGAGGGAATCAGCCATTGAAATCGGGCACGGAGCCACCAAAGATTTCGCCGCAGAGTAGAACATTTGCCGAAAAATGCGCTTACTCTAGTTGCATCGCCGAAGCTGGCTTGCTATAGAAACTTAGAACGCAGTCATGGACTCTCTACCGGGAGGTTGCTCTTCATCGTGAATTTTCTGTCACCCCGTCGGAATTGAGTTTTCTCGCCCGGTGGGCTCCGAGACCTATTTAGAAATAAGGTAGATCGGATTGTTCGGAAATCATCATTGAGGTTGGTGTTGGAAAGTCTTGGGGTGCATGGACTGGCGGCTGAACGCGGCACGGAGAAGACCCACAACAACCACAGCCTATGGCAGAGTCAAACATGTCTGACAGATATGCTTTTCTTTCTCTGTGGGCGGTCGGCCCGAACCAGCGGTAGGCTGCAGAATTCTCGGAGCGCCTAGATGCGGAATAGGCCAGATGCTTTAATTAGGTCCGTCGAGAGACGATCAGTATCTCAGTTCCCGAAAAATACGGGCCCCCCATCATGAAGGAGATGGAGAGAAAACTGGCAACCCGGGTTTAACAGGAATAACAGGAACTGCAGGTCCATCAACGGAAGGATAGTGGAACGGGGGGTGTTTCGTGCGAGTGCGAACTTCATTGGTTATGTTCGCTGTACCTAGAAATCAACCAATGAGTTAAAGCGGTGAAGGTACAGGCTGGCACTGCGAACATAGCAAAGATTTCAGTTGTAGCACAACAATGCCTCCACCGACACTGCTGGGGATACGGAACTCTGAGCTGCGGCAAGCAAGCTGGAGTCCAACCATCAGGATCGCCTTCCCCCCAATGGTAATGGACATGGTATTGAAAGTAAGTGTCGGTAAAAGACCTAATCACTATCTGTCTTCTCCTTTCATTTATTTCCTTGTACCAAGGGGCTTACATTCGTGAAGGGCACAGTTTCACCGTGTTGCGTCCCGTCGTCAATACCGCAACGGTGGCGGCCGCGATGGGCGGCATCTTCGCGAGGTCTGGCAAGAAGCTTCTTGATAGCTCTCTATCTCTTATTCTACCACTTCACTGTCTCCAGCGCAGCAAAAACGACATTCCAGAACTGCACCTACGACGGTGTTCTTGATAATTCCCAATCAGCTCTCGCCTTCAACGATATTCAGGGCACCATTGGCAGCGTCTCATGGGGCGTCTCAATCGACAACTCCATCTTGACAATCGACAGCTACATCGCAGCACTAGGGAAGAGCCGCACCCCCGCTATTATCAACATCTACTTCGACACTGCTCACCTGGGTGGCTCAAATGAACCGCTGAACTGCCAGGTCGCCGCTGCAAAGGCTGCCGGTGCAGTCCTAATGCTCACTGTGGAACCGTGGGACGGGCTACATACCATTGATAGCAAGAAAACCACAGAGTTGGGTCAGCTGTGCCGGGATATCAATGATGCCGGTGTGGCAGTGTTTGTGCGCTTCGCACACGAAATGAATGGGGACTGGGTAGGTAGCTTTCTTTTGCCCGTCTTAAGCACCCGACCCTCTAAGTATATGCTGACACTTTCAGTACCCTTGGGGGGCGCGTCCAGACGAGTACAAGAATACATACCGGGCCATCGGGGCGGCAATAAAAGCGGCTACTGGGAATACCCGCCTGGTTTGGGCTCCAAACACGGGGATGGGATACCCATTCAATGGGGCTGGAAGCTATCTCCCCTCCAACACGGAGGACCGGTTCAAGCAGATGGATACCAACGGAGATGGGGTTCTTGATAACTCAGATGACCCTTTCACGCCTTACTACCCCGGTGACGACATGGTTGATTGGGTTGGTATTAGCGTCTACAGCAAGGTGAGCTTATTCTTCCTTCTTTTTGGCCTGCCGAGCCTAACGGATTGAAAGCGTGACAACGGGAAACCGGATAAAGATTCCAATAAAGTCAGTGATAGGATGAGCTTGAAGACGTTTATCAGCAACCCGAATGTCAATTCGGATTTTGATCTCTACAAAAAGTTTGCGGAGGAGAAGAAGAAACCTTTTATGATCGCTGAGACTGCGGCGGCCTATTACCCTGACTTTGAAGCCCAGGATGGCGAGGTTGATATCAAAAAGGACTGGTGGGAACAGTTTTGGAGCGATGAAACGATGAAGGCGTATCCACTACTCAAGGTACCATCCCCCCTCCCCATTACTTTGGCCTCCGTATTTTCTGATAACTGTAGGCTGTCGTATGGTTCGAGTACTATAAAACCGCCAACACAGGAGAAGCCCGAGACTACACAATCACCAGGAACGATGGAGTCCGCGACGCCTTCTTGAGCGATGTCGCAAAAACAGATGCAGTGGCTTTCATGGACAGCAGCAAGAGGAAGCTGACAGGTGGTAATGGAGGATGTGCGTGTACTCGCCCTGGAGACAACGATGGCAATGGTAAAGACGATAAGGATGCTGCCACTACCACCGGTGTGGACCGGATGGTTGTTGTATTGGGACTGGGGATGATGACGGTGAGTTTTTGGTTTGTGCTGGGAGCATAGCGGCGGGTGGCGTGTGGGGGTGATAGTCTAGATCGCTTGGTTCTAATCCTGGATCTCTGGCAAGCCGCGGCTTCGTGGCCAGTATTGGAGTTTTCAGACTAGGGAACGGTATATTGTTTCTGCTTTGCTCCCAGATGTTTGCGTTACCCCGGAGGTTTATGTGGTTGTATTTTTGTACATACTTTTTGCGAGTAGATACACTCTCGTAGTTGTAATTGTAGATAAAATTAATATAGGGGCCCATCAGAACGGAGATTGAATACTGCAACTTAAGGCCCAAGCTGGGCTTCGCAGAGATGGATGGGAAATCCGGGCATGAGTGATCTTACATGAGTGGGGCTGACATTACTGACGTTTTCTCGTGCTCCCGAAAGTTAGACATGCTCTACTCGGAGAAAACGCAACACGTAGGAACCTTGGCAGCCTTGCACTCATTAACTAGACGTTCGTTTTCGCTTTTTTTTTTACCGAGCGAGCTTGTGAGATAAAATCTGGCCAACGAGAGCAGAAAACCTGTACATACACACATATGGATGCATGTGCGTGCATATCGGGCGAATTGCACCTGCATATATATGCACTCGTGTGAGATCCTTACTCCAGCTACCAAGCACTTAGAGCCACAAGATTCCATGCGTGTTCGAGATCTGTACGATTGTTCTGGGACAAAAAAACGTCCCCCACTAATGGCCCCTCAGGTATGTTGCATGAATTCTCGTCTGGTTACTACACGACCACGGATCGTTCACGGCATTGTGCGGCATGCAGTGTTCGGAACCGACATGCGATGTCTTCAACCCTCGCATCCTCGACCTATGGAGCATGATATACCAAGCACTGTGATAGTCACTCTGCTCCGTCCCCACGGCGGCGTACATCTTTGTATGCATACCCATTACCCGCCACACAATTCTCAGCCATAAAAAGCTATTGTTACAGCAAAGAAACACCCCGTGGGGTCTGGCGTTATATCAGACGTCCACGGGCTCTCAACCTTCCAATATTTATACAAACCAACTCCAAATTCATTAGCATACGGGGGAAGATCATTAACCAAAAACGCACGCGCACACGCCGACGCAATAAAAAAGTAAGATAAGAGATATGATCCAAACAACCCGCCGTTTCCACCAATATTCTGTATTTACATAAACTCGTCTGCCTTCTTCCTCCCCCTCCTCCTCCTCCCTCCTCCAATCATATTATCACTCATCAACCCCTCCCCCTTGGAACTCATCATCTTGTGCGCAAACAAGTCGTCGCCAGGCTGCATGATCGGAGAAGGCGAGCTCGAGGAAGGCGTAGACGATGCTGGCAGCGATATCCTCTCCGCCAGACTTTTTGGTGGTATTTTGATCCTTTCTGCAAGACTCCTGGGTTTCTGCTGCGTCGTTGTATGCGATAATGCAGAAGAATGGGTGCGCTGAGGAAAAAGTTCTTTCGACGGTCTGGACGCAAATAGGTCTTGGACGACAACTCGTTCTGGAAATAGTTCACGTTCTGTGGCGGCGGGGGCTCGTGTGGGGAATAACTCTCGAGGAGGAGGCTGTGTTGGCGCGGGACGGACATTGTCCATAGCAGCCGACGATCCTCGCGTTCTTTCAGGAAACAGTTCCTTCGGCGGCCCATGCTGAGACAGTGAGCGCGAGCGCTTCGCAGGGAAGAGTTCCACGTCTCTTCGAGGACTCCGGCTTCTTCTTCTGTGAAAGAGTTCTGGTCGACTTCTTCGGGATGGTGGGGACCGCGAGTATCGACGACTATTATGTCGATCAGGCGATCGTGATCGTGATCGTGAGCGGGAGCGCTGTAGCTTTGGTGCATCATCGTACATATCCTCCGTATACTCATCGTTCCTCCTCCGAGCGCCGTCTTCACGCGAGTCATAGTATCTCCTCGAGTAATCACCGCGCTCCCGCTCCGGTTCTCTAGACCGGCCGTTCCTTGGCCTTGACCGGCGCTCTCTCCGCTCGCGCTCAAACTTCTCTGCACGGTCCTCTTCGGGATGGAATAAGTAGTACCTACTCCTCTCTCTAGCGCCGGGTTCTTTGCGATCGCTTGGCTTTGAGATGCGCGCGCTCAGTCGGGAATCCGGGGACTGGGAGAAAGACTTTGTGGGACGCAGCTGGAGGAGTGGTAGTTCTTCGGGAGATTCGGGGAGGGAAAGCGCGGCGAGCGCAGCCATCGCGAGAGCAGGGGTCTCGTAGACTGCATTGAGAGAGGTGTCGTCGATCCAGTCTAGACGTACCATAGTTGTGGGGAAGTGTTCGGCGACGTAGGCTTTTACTTGGGCGGTGCTTAGCTGCTACTTGTTAGCAAGGATGGGGGAGTAAGAGCTGGAGAAGGTACGTTGTCAACACCACGGATGTGGATGCGCTCTGGAACTATCACTTCTTCCTCCCCTGCGTTTGCTACTGGAGGAGCGTCGGAGGCATCCATCATCATTGCGTCGTCGCCACTATTGGTTTGTGGCGGTGCAGCCGTCGTCGTTGGGATATCGTCTTCGTAGTCCATGAGGATATCATCGTCGTCTTGGACTTGAATATTTGGCGTTGCCATAGCTTGTGGAGGAGGAGCGCTGAAGGCTGACATCTTGGTGGTGGGTGGTGTCGGTGGATGAGAGTAGGTGCAGCTGAATTATATTGGAATGTGGAAGAAAGAAATGAACGTGCCGCCTTGTCGTGCGGATGTTACAAGACAAGGGGGGCGTTATTGTTGTCGCTGTTGCTTGAGAATAGGCAGGTTATGAAGGGTGAGAGGACGAGCTGCGGTCAGATCAAGCCTTGTTGGTCGGAGCACACCCGCAGAGCCTCACTCAATGAAACCTTACGCGTCATCCCCGCTCCCTGCTCCCCGCTTTCTATTCCAAAGGCTAAAACAAAAATATATCGCCATGCCTGCTGATGACTCCCCACAAGTGTTAATTGGCCGCTATCTCGCATACAACGGTTATGAGAAGGTTAATTCAACTAACTGGTTCTGAAAAGAACAAGCAGAAGCTCTGAAAGCTGGCTGACACCTCCCCGGAAAAGACGCTCGCCGCATTCCTCGAGGAAACAGGTCTCACCAAAGACGACATTGAGGCTAAAGACCCAACTACCGCGCTAACCATTGAAAAAATCCTCGACGAAAAGCGTCTCTACGATCTCTCCATCAAGCTCGAGAAAGTTGAAGTCACCGAGTCGGATCCCGACTTTACCAATCCTTGTTGGTATATCGCTCACAAGCCCTCACTCGCTGTAACTAATATCTGTCGAGATCCTTCAGAATCGACCGAGATAACTTCCCCCGATGTTACAGCCTCAAACATCCTCTTCGTCTCCACCAGTCCCATCTTGCGCCCCTTCATAGGCCCAGTCCTCATCTCCACCGCCGCCGACCGCTCCCTCCGCATCTACTCTGCCCTTCCGCCCCACCCCCTCCTCCGCAACTTCAACACCCCATCCGACTCTGCAGTCCTCTCCGTCACTGTTATAGAAGACAAATGGCTTCTGATCTCCTCCATGACCGGGCGTCTCACCCTCTTGGATCCAGATACGGGAATCCGAATCGCCTCCATCCAAGCACACCAGAAATACGCAGTCCGAGTTCTATACTCTTCTCCCTACGCCATATCCGCAGCTTACGACAAAACCATCTGTCTCCATAAGATCGTCTATAGCGCAGATGATGGGGAACCTGCATTTAGTGAGGAAATAGGGAAACTCTGCCTCCCCACACTTCCAGAAGCTCTGGCACTTGTGACCCTACCAGGCAGCGGGAAGAAGGCCATAGTCTTCTCTCGGCGCGACTCAACAATGCTATACTACCACCTTCTTTGCGACTCCCTCTCATTCCACTCCGAACGCGACCTTGCTCCAGGCTCCAGCTCTTGGGTAAGCTACCATCCGATGTCGATTTCTGTACATCCGAAGGAACCGACGCTGCTGGCTGTGGCGACAAGCTCTGTGCCACATATGAAGTTTATCCTTGTGGAAATAGATAGCGAGAATGTGGTCAAGGAGCTTTTCACTGGAGCTCCACAGAGCGAGTACTCTACAGCTGTTCTGGGATGGCGGCCGGATGCGAGTGGGGTGTGGTTGAATGCTGATGAAGGGGTGGTGAGAGGGCTGGAGGTCAAGAGCGGGAAGGTTGTGGTGAGATTGAATGCATGTGAAGGAGGTGAGAAGGTTAGGACCCTTTGGGCAGGGGATGTGGCGGGGCTGGGAGAGGTATTGATTACAGGAGGGTTTGATAAGGCATTGCGGATTTGGACAATTGGTAATCATCAAGCAATAGAAGCAAGTGTGTAGATGTGAGGCTGAATCACCGCCGAACATATCATGATAAAGGCTTGTGTAACGCAATGAGGTGTAGTTTTCCTAAAGAGTATTCTACTTTTTCCTAGAGAGTATTTTATGAGTATTCGTGTACGCTTGAAACCATTTTATTTATACCCAAATCCCAAACGAAGAACATCAAGTGAAGACATGACTTCGTAACTGCTCGGAAATGCGTCTTCCAGAACAAAAGATACAGGAAATCAACCAAGATATAGCCAAAAAATTAACACTTTATAGCTTGGATTTCTCTTTACGGCGCCACACCGAAATCATGTCTGAGCCTTCGCCGACTTTGTGAGTGCGCTTGGGCATCTATATAATTATCAATATGTTAAACCTATATAGGAAGACGAGGAGGTAACTCACATAATGCATTTCTTTGACGAAGTCGTCTCTCAGGAGCATATCGTAGTCGGAACTGTTGATTCCATGCGGGGGACCTCCGGTTTCAGCGGGACGAAAGAGCGGATACTCGAGACAAACCAGCAAGCCGGTTCCTGGCTTGATGAGCTGGGCCATTCTCTAAATATTACTCAATTAACACAGAAAATAAACTGTACTTGTCTATGATCCTCTACCTTGGCCCAAGCCTTGCGCTTAGTGGGATTCATAGCAACCAAGAACTAGGACCCACAGACGTTAGTAATCTGAGCGAAAACATGAACGAAGAGGTAGAATAACATACAGCATAGTCGTAAACAAGCTCGAACCCGCCACGGTGCTCGATATCAAGGACCTTGAGCCACTCATCCTCGAAGAAATCGGCAAGGATGAACTCGCAAGGTGTAGCGGTAGGCAAACCCTGTTGGGCAACCCACTTCTTTGCCTCGCGAACGGCTGAACCAGAGATCTCGACCCCGACTGTAGAGTAGCCATGCTGGGCAAAGAGTAAAGCATCGTAGCCTCTGCCACAACCCTAGAACAGCGAGAATGGTTAGATTTGATGGAATGTAAGTGTGAGTTGGGGCAATGACAGAGGAGATACCGGAACAAGAGCCTTCTTGCTAGTGTGTGCCTGGAAGATAGGCAGTTTGTCCTTGCTGTTCATCAGATCCACCAACGCAGGGCTGGCACAGAACTTGTCCCAAGGAAGAAACTCTCCATCATCCCAGAGAGATCCCCACTGCTTGCCATGCTGTTCGACGGGACTATGGAATTGTAAGCATCAACAAGCCATCGTCTTGTAGTGGATTCGATACTTACACCTGAAGAAAGTGCTTCCTGAAACGTTCACGGGCTTCACTCGGCTGGAGGATTTCGTCAGCAGTGACGAAGTACTTGGACTTGTCGGTGACGAGGCTATTATCCCGAGAGGCCATTTTATTTGGATGTTGTAGAGGTGGGGTATTGGTTGTTGTACTTGTAATGGAGGGGAGCAGAAGTGGGGAGTAGAAGTGGGGAGCGGGGAAGAAGAAATGGAGGGAGGGATGGAGGGATAGAAGAGATGGGAGGGTGGAGGGGAGGGCTTTAAATTAACAGAAGGGCTACGAACTAGCAAGCTTGCTCGCCTTGCTTGTGCGGTGAGAGGTCCATCCCTTCCGATTCCGGTTGAGTGAAGCATGCCTTGGGGTTCAAGCAAAGACGGCGAAATACTATGTGACTATTTTGAGGGTTAAATGTCCGACCCTTACCTCCAGCCGTGACTTGCACTTTACCGTAACCCTTACTTGGGTAGTCCTGGACGCTGGTAAGCAGCTCCTTGCAAGTATCAAGTATACTATCATTCGCTTAAGGTGCTAACTCTTGAATAATTGCAGTAGTACGACGTAGATATAGATTTCGTGACAAATATACAAACCCTAAACCACGGTAATAACTTCACCGCTTTTTTTATACAACCACAGTGACTACCAACACATGTGCACAATCGTCGCTACTTAAGTACCTGCTTGTATCCGAAGCTGTAGGTGGACCCGCCACTCAGGCCGAGTCGTTCCTCCAGCTTTCTTTTTCATTACCACTAACCTACCTATCGAGCAGGAGGTTACTGTTACCAATCTTTCGATTCCTGTGACTTCAAGGTGTCTTACACGTCTACGGGAACTCCCGAGACCTTCCCGCCTCGGGAGTGCGGTATAACATTTCCTCGTTGTGTGTTGCTCTGGGAGACTGGGACCGAAGGGACAGTCCGGTTTATGTTTACCCGCGAGATGTGCTATTATTGGTCGAGATACCAATTGTGATCAAAATAAGTTTCGGCATGTCCTTCTTGATGTTTCGTGAACCTGTCAGCTGTATGTCGCCTCATTCATTAGTTGCATTTTACCTTGCATGCTCTCTGATTTCGGGATGGAAATGCATAACGATGCCTGCATTTACCCCAAGTCCTGGTTACCGATCGCATCGCGGCTGGGGTTTGGAGTTCCAATGCAGGCGCCACCGATAAAAGTATCTTATTACGTGTAAACGCCAGGAGAGGTACTTAAATAACGTTCTAACCCAGTCGCGAGCGCGTATAGTCTTGCTTTTTGACTGGCCCCATCGTCTTGCAGCGTACCATCGCTGTGTCCTTAACGGAAGTAGAACTACCCGCCGGAATTTTCTATCCAGGTCTCTGCTTGAGCAGGACCCGGTGCATGTCAGACTAAGGTAGTGATGGCCACGACCACGACCTGGTTGACGAGAACAACATGACCTTGTCAGACTCTATTTTTTATATGGGAGGCGGCAGCGAGAAATCTACCAACTTGAAGAAGAACCAGCGCTTATCTCCAGTACAATATCCATCAAACACAAGCCGTACTAGCCCAGGGGCTACATGGATGAGAGTATATTATCAGGGTACGAACGCTATAGTTAGTATGCTATCTTCCAAAGGTACTAGCTTTACAATTCCCTATATTCCCAGGTTAATTCAGATGATTGAGTCTAACATTTACCGCAGATCACGCGCTAATTAGTTCCCTAATTCACTGCTTCCTTGCCCTCTGTGTCGTTTGGTATACCTTAGAGAAAATACTCCCAGTTAGTGTCCCTCCCACCCAGTTTAGTCTTCCACTCCTACCCTCTCTTCTATAGCACCTACCAGATTAATCCCGTACCCCCTCTCCCAAGTGAAGGATCTTTTTCCGAAGTGGGAGGTTGGTGTCTGATAAGCGGAGCCGCCTTACTTACAACCCACTGCCATCATTGAGTGCTGAATGGGGCTGCCGAATACTTCACTGGAGATTGATAATGTGTGGGGGTGAGGCTGTGAATTTGAATTAAACATTACACAGAAGAATAAGAATAAGAAGCAGAGACTCGGGATAGTGGGACTGAAGCAGAGCGAGAGATGGGACTGAGGAGGAGGAGCGAGATTTTGGGGATAGTGATTGGAGTGATTGGGTGATTGGGATGATATCCCTGGCTGGGACGCATAGAATGGGGAAAATGGTAAAGTCTCTTTGTTCGGAATTGTGGCCATGACTTTTGACCATGGTCGACAATATTGACCGTAATTGACCCATGGTCATGCCCATCACTAACGATTCCTAAATACCGAAAGTGCTCCCCGTTGCAGGCGCATGCACATGCATGTCTATCGACACACGATGTTTGGTTAGAAGGACAGGTATCCACTTATCTGCATCTCTTGATGCCTGAGATCCGAGAACGCCGCGGATCAAGGATATTTTGGCAGCTCACGCGGCAAGGGGGCGCTTTGAAGTGCACTTTTAATCTGTGTTGCATGTTACTCAAATTTTGGTATAGAATATTTAGTTAATGTGGAGCAGGAAGCTAAGTTCTTGTATACTAGACTTTCTGGGTTCACTTCGTGGATTGCGAGCGAGGCGAAAAAGTCTGGGCACGAGAGCACCTTGAGCCTGCGGGCTCGGGGCGATCTGTTATAGTGGAGTTTGCGAAGCGGGGAAATCAAAGCTTGGGTCGGCTTGCATCAGCCGTACGATCTAGGTTAGGCGCTTTAGACGAGATTCGGTAACTCCACAGGTCGCATTCTAAGATTTTTTGAAGAATACCGGTCAGTATTGACAGTTTCTCCCCCTGGGACCCAGTGGACCAATCCGGTCTTTATACAGCAAACACAGGCTAATATAGAAATACCTCACACCCTCACACCCTCACACGCAGCAATCTACACGAGTTCGTGGTGTTGAAATGGGGCAATTGCACTTTGGCGGAGTATAAGTTGCACAAACCAAGACGCATGCCACTGCCGTAGAAGCCTCCGAATAAGTGAGTGGGTGGGATAAAGGATCGAAATCTATAACACCTATCATCAGTAATGGGATGGCCATACCAACTGGTTTCTTGATGGATTGAACTCGAACTCTACAAACGAGTGCCGGACTGTGAACGAAGGCTGACGTGCTCTAAAGTGAAACTTCAGGGTATTAGGCAGGCCTTGGGGGAAATTTTTGCACGATATCTGTTACCCTATATTAGTTTTTATGTGTTACCCTGCCCTCATCGCATGTATTTCGGTGATCCATTTGCTCCTTGTGAGAAATTTTGACTGTCTTCACTTTTGCTTTGATCTGACTTGCTTTTTTGCCTCTCGCCCACCATTGCACACCCATATATCACCATATGACACCCTCTTTCTGTTTCTTCGTCTCCTGCTTTCATGCCAAGACTTTTAAGCCTAGCCAATTTGCTCATTCGATATTCACACTTCAGAGCTAAAAGGGGATGAAGGGTGGTGGGAGGGGTCACGACTTTGCTTGTGGGTCTCGAGAAGTGGCAGGGAAAGAAGAAAAATGGATGTCATGGCTACAAGTGGCCGAATACAATATGATTACTAACAAACAAACTTCAGATCTAAAGAGTGAAGTGAACATGCACATGAGTTTAGCCGCTCCATCAAAAAGCGGTGTAGGGTAACTAATGATAAACAAGGATAAATACTGCATCTTTTGGCGCCTGTGCCGTCGAATGACCGCTCCTTTCCCTCCAATCGGTGATGGCTTACATCGACGTCTTGTCATTGCTTTTGGCACTTGCCTCCTTACCTCACCTGCTTATCTCCTTACAACTTCACTGGGTGGATGACATCGACCCTTGGAGTTGTCGAGGGCTTATTGACATGCATGGTATGATATGGGGAATAGCGATGGTGATATAATGGGATCGAGCGGCGTATCCTTCCGACACTCTGGTTTAAACCTTCGAATTTTTTCGATATTCTGTGGTTTGTCCCTATTTAGGTGCAAGGTAGATTGAATGACTCTTTACTCACCGCGTATCTACTCTTTCAAGATAGATAGATGGATATTGTGGTCCTTTTTTGAAGCCTACATGTTTTGTATATAATTATATATATGATTTGGTGTTGTGAACATGTAGACGAAAGGGCTCCTCCCAATTTTTGTTAGACCTTAAGCATATAGTAGTTACAATTTTAATACGTGCTGAATGTTGAATTCTTGTGAAACTGGAAATTGGGGATATTCAAACACGAAGTTCTTTTGCCCTACTTAAGTATGGTACTCTACTTTGATCAGTTGCCGAGCTAGTGGCTTGGCAAGATTATTTCCGAGCCGGCAAATCCATCGCAATCACTCAATTCCGAGAACATATTCCTTACTGACCTCTAACGTCAATTCATCGCCATGAACTCCTTCCGGGCTGCCAGATTTGCTCTCCGGGCTAGACCCACCGCCAACTTTCTCGGTCGCAGGACTTACGCTGAGGCCGCCGGTCCCTCCGACAAGATCCGGTTGTCTCTAAGTGTGCCTCATCAGGTTGGACAACTGCGTACCGAGGTTGAATATTGAGTACTGACATAGCAACCCTCACTTCTAGGCCATCTTCAAGGCAACCGATGTGTACGCTATTGATCGGATGGAGGGAGTCAGTTACTGATAGTCGAGGCCTTGTAGCATCCAGGTCAACATCCCCGCCGAGTCCGGAGACATGGGTGTTCTTGCGAACCACGTTCCTTCCGTTGAGCAGCTGAGACCCGGTGTCATTGAGATCATTGAGGAGAACGCCCAGGCCAGCAAGCAGTTCTTCGGTACGCTATCCGCCTGATTATCTCGAAGAGGAACGGGAAGTAGCTTATGTACTGGGGTATTAGTTTCTGGAGGATTCGCCGTCGTCCAGCCCAACTCTCAGTTGAGTATTAATGCTGTCGAGGCTTTTCCTATTGATGAGTTCAGCGTTGAGGCAGTCCGTGCCCAGTTGGCCGAGTCCCAGAAGGTTGCCAACGGAAATGGAAGCGAGGCAGACATCGCGGAGGCCAAGATTGAAGTTGAGGTTCGGTCTTCTGGATATGGAGATGGTGGGGATGTTTGCTGATGGGGTCATAGGTTCTCGAAACTCTTCAGGCTGCCTTGAAATAAGCAGTTTTTGATGATGTAGCATTAGCGATAGAAGGGAAAGGGTGTAAACAAAATTTGAGATTTATGTTTGATATACCTTTCATCGTCTGCCGCAATACGCAGTGAATCCCTGCAAAATTGAAACTTCGTGGGCCTCCCGCCGAAGAAAATCACGTGCGGTTGCTGTGCTGGTGCACTTGTACAGTTGCTGGTGCTTGCAAAGAGATGCCTCAATGACCTTTTCCCTCCTATCTGCACCGTAAATATTGTTCGGCAATCCCCTAGTAGGTGTTCGGTTGGATTAGGAGTCCCCCCATCTCAACTGAATTAGACTCACTATTGAGAGTATACATACTCTCGCTCTGAACAGCAATTTCTTTCCACTTTCACGATCATCGGTATTCAATCTGCTTTGAAGCCGGTTTTGCTATGCTATATTAGATAACTTTTTGGACCAGCTATTCGAAGTACATATCACTTTTGCTGGCTGATTGCCCGAGTAGATTGCTGATACTCAGACTTTAGATGAAGCACTCGAAAACCCACCATAAACACACACACCATCAGTCGAGTCCGGAATCTCACAAACTAAAGGATTCCCGCCCACTTCCTTTGTTGATTCCTAACCGTAGAAGCGATGTCCGTCTCCTAATCGACTTTTTCAACCATCATGCTTTTCGGACGAATGACCAAGTCACTTCTCGAAGAATGCCAGATGCCATCCCTTCGAATAAAGTCAGGTCATTAGTTGTGGACTTTAACAGACGTGGCCCCTCTTCCTTCCCTACGACTGCTGTTTCCAGCCCGTTGGATGATACATATCAATGGCGAGGACCGAGAACGAGAACGAATTCAATGTGGACAAGTGCGCCTGCACTTGTTAAGCAGCTACAAATGGGAGCTTCTAGAGGCGTTGAGAGGCCTCAGTTTGGAAAGCCACTCAATATCAAGCCTGCTGAAATGGATCAGGAGGATGTAGAGGAGATTACGGTTTCCGGTGGAGATAAGAGAGAGACTACTTACCGGAAGTCCCAGGAGCCTTTCAGGTCGGTCAAAGTATGGAAAGAGGAGTTCGATGCGAGGGAACCCAGGGCAGTGAGTGTCGTACAGGGACAGGGACGAAAAGGACATTACGGACAGCAGCTATCGAGTGAATCGAGATCGGGAAGTCGGGAACTGACGGAACGTCATGGCCACATTCACAGGCATAGGTCACAAAATTCTAAAACGCCAGTTGATGGGCCAAGTATGGTCAACGAAGTTGTGGAGGAGATGCCACCCTTGAGGAGTAGGAGAAGGATGCACAAACGTCAGGGATCTAGCATCCAGGACGATCGTTATTCTTCTACGCAGGACTCTAGGCCTTCGCCTGTATCAAAGCATGTATCAAAACAGAAGACCAAACAACGGAACCAGCGCCTGCAGAAATCGACATCTCCTATACCTGGACACCAGGAGTCGACGGTTTCGACCTACGGGACACAGGTCACATATGTCGGTCGAAAATCCAGATCGATTATTCCGGAACCACAGGGATCATTGTTATCAGGATATAGACCTCAGGAATCTTTCGTTACAACCCAAGAGCTGGCTAGAGTCGATAACCAAGACAATAGAGTGCCTATGAAATCATCCAAACCAAACGCTACTACCGGTGATGATACAAGCCCAACATCAAAACGCTCATTCACCAGCACGCTGAAGGGATCTTTGGTGTCCGTGTTTGGGAGAGCTAGGCGGGAAGATAATATACCGCAAAAGAAACAAAAACCTTTCCGTAAACCAACTGAAAGCAGCGATCGAAATACAAGGGAACACCTACGGAAGCTTGTGCCGGGGGAGTTTGAAAAATCCTCGCAGTCTGCAACGTCTTCGGGTTATGAAAGCAGTTCTTCGGTTCGTGTTCGGGGTCAGAAGTTCAGACAGCCAGAAAAATTCCCGACAATTGTGACGACGGAAGCTACGCCGGTCGAGCCAGCACTGCCAGATATGGGTGTGGTTATGGAAGGAGGGAAAGTCAAGGCCAAGGGAGCAGTGAGTATTGGAAGTTTGCACGCTTCCACCGGCACTCCTGAATACCCTACGTCGACCATCAGACAACCACGAACTTTCAAGGAGATTGCACTACAGAAAAGAGAGGAACGCAAAAAGGCCGCAGAAGAGCATAACCCCATTGAAATTCATGAACAACTCTATGTTCCGCCACTACGGGTGATAAAGTCTCAAGATCCAGCTGCACCAACACTTCAGATGACTGGGCCCCCTTTGCGTGGTTTATACGAAAAGGCTTCCCGAGATACTTTAACTTCCTTCAAAGAACCTTCAATTCACGTTTCAGAATCGTCATCCAGGAGTTTGAGTTCTCTGCAGCCTGAAGCTGCTGGTCCAATGTCTAATAAACCGCGGGATGAGATTGAACCTGCCCGTTTACAAATCTCTAACGATAAAAGCAGGCCTCCATTGCGTTCGCCGTCACTGATGAGAGAAATGGCAGTCCCGAGGCTCACACTTCGCATACCTTCTAGTAAACAGTCATCTACCAGGCAGTCTGGAAACAACAATAAAGCAAAGAGCAAGCATCTTGCGATAACACAGCAGCACTTTACTCCGCGAATGAAGCTTAAAGGGGATGCCGATTGGATGAAGTGGCCTCAACGGCTACAGGGGAATCTTTTGATGGATGGATTTGCGGGTGTATCGTCAGCTACTTTAGTACCAGTACGTCGTCGTGCCCGTCAACAGCGCAGAGCTCGAGGCAGTGCGTCCAACAGTACCTCCCATGACACAACTGGTAGTTCGGAAATTGCTAGATCGTCACGCAAGAGGTTTAATATTCAGCCCCTAGCTACACAGCCCGAAACTCCACTGAGCAATGTGGAGGAGTTAAAAAATGATATACAACGTGATAGTGACTACAGATTGGTGTCATCTGTAGATGTTCGGCGCTCAAAAGTCAACTTTTCGAGTACTACGGAGAACTTCCCGGCCGTGGATTATCCGACTGGGAAAGACGAGCGGCAGATTATTGGGGACCATGCAACAGTTTTTGATGGAGCGGGAGAGGGTAGGCCCATACGGGTTGAAGAAGTACGGTTGAATGTTGGGGTGAAGGGGAAGGTCCAGAAGATTGAGGAACAGAGGTTTCCCAGTCGAGGACGAACGAAGAAAAAGAGAAAAGCATATCGAGATCGCCCCAGGATTGTGGGTTGAAGGTCAGAGTGTTTTCTTATTGTTTTCTTATTGGGGATGGCTCGATGTTTGACGGTATCCATTCGTTATGAATGTGTTTTGCAGGGTTACTTTATCATAAGCGTAACATTGACTAGTGTCTGAGTATTGTATGAGAATCAAATGATGACTTTTAGTGGCTCTGTACACCAACGGATCCTTTGGTTTTCAAGTGTACATCACCGTAAAGTGAAGACTTCTGTAGACCGGAAGATGGAGGAGGGCAAACTCTTTTCGATTAGAAGCCCGTGGACCAATTGATCTATATACTCCCACCCATTTAAGTTGGAATTCACATCCACACAATCTGCACCTGGGGTGGATGTTCCGGGGGCGTGCCTAATAGCAGAGGCATATCATCAGCAAATCGTCGTGTCGCACTGAAGGGCCCGAGGGATGGAGGCACTACCCCTTCCTGGTACTTGTCGGAAGTTGCTCCCGAGGGTATCCTGAGATAATGTTAGACTCTGCTCGGCCGGTTGTTCTGCGTATTTCTGGACGCAACAGGCCAAATACAAGCGCTATTGCATCTGTGGCCATATCAAACCACGAAGATTTATGGTAAGACAATAGTATTATGGGTTGAATATCAATAGGTATCACGGGCTCCGGTTTCACATCGACTGTAAGTACTCCACTTCAGGTCTTTCAGTGTGCTCTACTAAGAGCAGAAATGGACCCAGCACCGCCTTTTCTCCCATTACCGAGTTATATACGGTATGGTAGCAATATTGATAATATCCTCATGAATTGGAGAAATCCCTCTGCAATCTAATCACTTTTGTCTAGCCATGAACCCCGATCCTATCCGTGCGTCCCTGCATACTTTTCCATCAATACACATCCTCAGGACGCACCCTGAAATTCCTTCCGTTCTCTCGGACACTCTCCCGTTTTTTATCGCGTTTCATAGGTTTCCGCATATCTGCCACTCCCGTCAGCAAACTGCCCATTCGGAGTGAGGGAAAGGACGAACCAAAGGCATCCTCATCAGCTTCTCCCGGTTTGGCGCCGCTGTAGTAATCCACCACCCGTCGAAATACCGAGTACCCGAGGCGCTCGTACATCCCGATCGCGATCTCATTGCTAACGCGCACGTAGAGATCGACAAAGTAGCCTTTGTAGACGGCGTTGGTGACGCGCTCGAGCTCATCCATCATCGTTTTTGCCAGCCCGAGACGCCGGTAGTTGGGTGCTACTGTTAGCGCTGTGACGTGCCCGTGCCATTCTTTGGTTCGCCCTTCAGCTTTACCCATTACTGATGGCGGGGCGTTAGCTGGCGGCGGCACAGGAAGGCGGGGGAAGTGGCGGGGGAAGTACTGTACCCCATTATTCTTCCGCTGGCGTTCTCCATGGCGCAGAAATAGGTGGGCCAGCGGGCAAGGTAGTTGAGGTAGAAGGAGATGTCGTAGTTTTCGGTTAGTGGGTCGAGGTTGGTGGCGTTGAAGCGGAAGAGATCCAGCGCGGTGAAGGGTCGGACTGACGACATGGTGGAGATCGAGGTGGTGATGGAGATGGATGGTGGTGGGATTTGCGAGTGAGATTATGCACTTGGAGGGGGGAATGCAAGCGTGGACTGGGATTGTGATGCGAGTGCAAGGGGCAGAGGGTGACAAACGGTGTGACCGTGAAGTCGGTTTCGGCTGAGATGAGATCTAATCTTGAGTCGACATTAAAATTTACTGTGTTTATTGTTTCTTTTAGGACTCCTCCGTCTGTATCCGTCTCTCCCTCCTTCTTGCTCTTTGGCGTCAGTCTTTGTCTTAGTACTGTCCTTCCCTTCGCTTTCGTTTTCACGATCTCGCCTACGGGTCCGTTCTTTACTCTAGCTTCTGTATCACAGGACTCCACGTAACCAACAACCCCGAGTTCAACGTCAACCACGTTTTTTCCTTCCGCAACGACGAAACTGGTAAATAAGCTTACACAGAGACATTCCATGCACCGCACGCAGACAGCCGTATCACCGAATATTGGACGTCGTAGCACATAGATTCTCCAGAGCACACCTATCTCACAGTAAACAAAAAAAAGCCACCGTTTCCAACATCACCTCTCTACCTCCACTTCCCTTTCGGTTCCAACCATAACAAGACACCGCACGGCAAGTCAAAATGTCTGTCTATGACGACGCCGGTCTCGCTCTCACCCCCGACGACGCGTCTTTCGCCGCGGATCCATTGCAACCTAGCATATCCAATGCCGGAGAAACAGCCAACGGACTTGGTTCACTAGCGGATGAACTTGCAGGAGCATTTGGAGACGACTACGAAGATGACGATGAAGAGGACTACGACGAAGAAGGACAATACGGAGACGGCGGGGAAGACGAAGAAGCTCTAAATGACGGCACAGCAACCCCTCCCCTCCACCTCCCGAATGGCATCACCTCCCCTTCAAAGCGCTCCCTTCCTGTGCGACGACCACCCAGCGCAAGCGACTACGAAGGCAGTGACTACGGTGATGCAGTAGGCATTTACATAGAAGAAAGCGGCATTTCACTTGGGCTTGAAGAGAAGCTGGAAGCAATTGAGCAGTTAGTGATGCGCCACAAGGCGCTGCTGAAAGAAGAGGACAACAGTGAGGACGGTGGAGGCGTGATCCCACGGCTTATGGACGGATTACAGAATCTGCTTCCGCAGAGCCAACTGGAAACTGCGAGCTCCAGACTCACCACCGCGCACTCGGCTCTCAGCTCAAACATGTGGCATCAAACGCGGACCCTGCGGGAGTTGGGCTTTGCTATCAATTCGACATCACTACCGCCTCCAGAAACGGCTGACCTACTGCTGAGCTTAATCGATCTTATCCCGCGACCCACAATGCAGCCATTGACAGAACTGAGCACGTTAAGTAACCTGACGCTATCACTGGCGAACCAATTGTCGTTGATGAGCGATAGCCTGCATATGGTGCGGCAGTCGAGTATTGCGGCGAACCGGAAGCTGAGGGTCGCTAAGGAAGCGTGTGCAGATTGGAGAAGCGAGATTGAGATGGTGGAGAAGGCACGTAGGTGGATCGAGGATGGGGATTGGGACGCTAAGTGTGAACGAAGGGATGCGGCAGTAGTTTGCAGAGATGTTACGTGCGGGTTCGAGGATTTTTGCAAGGGTTATGAGGAGAAGCTCCAACTTCTCCTCTGATGAGATCTAATGTCGGAGTTGCGGTTTAAGTCGGGCGGACAGGCAAATGGGGTGCTTTTTGAAGGCGGGCGTACTCTAGGATAGATATGGTGTTGGTGCTTGTGTGGTTATGGGTCCTTTTTATACACTCTAGAGGATATGGTGGGGTGGTTGGGGAATGGGTAATTGTAGTGTCGTGCCATGATATGTATATGGATGGTATTGTGATGCATACCTCGTACACTGGCGGACTCGTTTATAATCTCTTGCTACATCATATGCTGGATGTTTTTGTTGATCTGGGCCTGCCTTTGGCTTCTTTTTGGTGTGTGGAATAGAATATATGGGATTGAAGATCGAGTGCAATGACGTGAATGTCTATTGAGCATGTCTCTTTCTAGCAGAGTAGGAGAGCAGGTACAAGACCTACCAAACCCTCAGGAATGCCTGCCAAAACCGCCACTCCCACAGCAACATGCGAAGCCCACCAATGCCATATCGCGAATGATCGTTCATGAGCTTCGTTGATCGACACGTGTCAGAGCTTCAACTTAGATGTGGCGGCGATCATCTGCTGGACAGTTCGCTACATTCGAAACCAAAGAATCAGCGACAATCAGCCAAAAGTGCTCGGCTACAGTATATACCCATATAACTTCGCAAAAGTAGGTAATTGCGTCCTCGAAATGTAGATAGTGAGAACCGGTATGGCTATCACTTTCTTGGGTCGCCCTTCCTCCATCTTTACAAAAGGATCATCGTCATCATCGTCATCATTTCTCCCTTCGCCGGACTCCAGATTCTCCGCATTATTCTCATATTTCCTTCTCCGTTTTCTGTGCTTCGCCTGTGCAGGATTGGCTCCGTCGAGCACACTCGAAAGTTGTGTGTACTGATACCACTTGTCGCCTTGCGCGCCGATTTGTCGCTTTACAATTTCGGCGATGGTAATTGCTTTTGAAGCGACGGCTGACTTTGCACGTAAACCTATGACCTGCGGTGTTCCGGCGGTGATATCAGTGGTGTAGAGTAAGGAAATGCAGCGTTTGGTCTTGGATGATATCTTGTGGGATGAGATGATGTTTAAGGTGACAATATCGCGCGGGTCTGGGTCGTCAGTTAGTTCCGGCATGTTTGTTGAGGTGACAGCGGTTGTTCTAGGCGGAATGAGTTGAACGGTGACCCAGCTGGGAAGCGATTGCTACACGCATGGAACTAACTAACAGCTCTGTTTCAAACTTGCCTTCTCTCTACGACATCCATCTTCACTTCCCTTCTTTGACCACTCCCACCACCCACCACCCACTATTGCTCCCCCTTTTTTGCAAGACGGACATTTGACGACAAAGGTCAAAACACCATACAAACGGACTCATGGCTGCTGACCGAGATGACAAGGACATTCTCGCCGACCTCGATCGGGAAGCCAGTGAGTATACAAAGGTACGCCTATCTCTGTTTCTCTCCTTGATCTCCGACTTACTGAAACCAACTCTCCAGGATGCCGAAATTCAACGTACACCCGCTCCATATCTTCTCGTTACGCAATAATCTTCAGGAACTAACGTTCCGCTGAATAGGTATCCTGACTGCCTTCAAGCTCGATGCGTGAGCCCCCTTCTGCCCCAGCACTCTACCCAACGCACTAACACGCTACATATGCAGCTACGCTATCCTCGACCTCCAACCGGGTGTCCCGGAATCCGACATCAAAGTGCAATTCCGCAAGAAGTCACTTTTGATCCATCCGGACAAGACGAAGAACCCCCAAGCGCCCGACGCCTTCGACCGACTAAAGAAAGCGCAAGCGGAGCTTTCGGATGATAAGAAGCGCGGGCGGCTCGACGAGGCCATCGCCGACGCGCGCATGCTACTGATCCGCGAACGCAAATGGACCGTCGACAATCCAGAGCTCAAGACCCCCGAATTTGCTGCGGATTGGCGCGAAAAGACCCGTGAGGTTCTGATCGATAATGAGCTTCGCCGGCGAAAGCAGCTGAAGGCGCAGCTCGCCGAAGAGGGTAGGGAACAGAGGAAGGCGGAAATGGAGATCGAAGAGAGAAAGCGTAAACGCGAGAATGATGTCGCTTGGGAGAATACGAGGGATAATAGGATCAGTAGTTGGAGGGATTTTCAGAAAGGCGGGGCAAAGAAGAAGAAAAAGAAGGCACAGCCACTTGGTTAGACGTATACATTGGACGAGTGATGTGTGATGGAGGGACGGTGTTCGACGACGTGTCATGGCTTTTTTTCTTTCACCCGTTTGCTTTTTTGTATTATGAATTTGAATGTGTTTACGAATGATGAGACGAGATTTGTTCGATACCGGAGTATCTTCGGGCGGTCAGTTCTTGCAATCAACCCGAGATACTCAACCTCGGCTGTCGCTCCTATAACCAACACTCTGCAATTAGTGTGATGATGAACAGATCCAGTAACGTGAAAAAGGTTTAAGGCACCGCACCGAAAAGAAAAGTTGGGGTGCTTTAGCAACGGGATAGTATATTGAATTGACAGGTGTTGCTATACCTTGTTTGGTTATACTCAATAGTACGGTGAAATGAACGCTTGCTCTCCGGGGTGCTGTCAACAATGGCGGGCGGAAACTCACTCGTCTGATACATCTCTGGAATCTCTCTTTTGCCTGCTCTTCTCCGACTTCCTCAAACTTCCAGCCCCCCAGGAACTCTCAATACCTGGTTTGCACACCGAAAAAAATATTAAAAGCTCTCAGGCTCACGATCTAGAGTAAAAGTTCTCTATAAGAAGATAACAGACACTGTTGATAGTATCTCTACTAAAGACCGTCGGTTGCCTAATAAACCGCGATAGACTGCGTCACTGGTAGGTGGCTGAAAAGCTGCTTAATGTACTAGTACAGTCGGTTTTAATTGGTGGAGCAGTCGAAAAGGATGCGGAGGATCAAGTTATTAGGTTGGCAACAACTAGCATTGGCAATACGGTCGTCGTCCATACGCTTCCTCTGGTTGCCTCGAAGGACGGGTACTCTCCTAAGCTCTAGTGCAGTAGCAACTCAGACCGCCATCTCGATACTACTGAGCCTCATTGCAGTAGTAGCATTTGCGGTTCTGTTGCAGGTCATTTTGGTGACTAGAGGAGGATTGACCGCGTTGGAAGGAATTAATGGTCTCTTTCCGCCGGCCCCGGGAGTACATGCTCAGTCTCCTTTGATTTTTAACCACTAGTTAGCATTTATTTTAACTCAATTGTACGCATTATAAGCTGTTTAAATGAGTAAAGTCATGAGTTTATACAGTTCTAAAAATGAATATAATGTTTTAATCCTCTAACTGGCTCGCTCTTTCGCGTTGCATCTAAATACGATCATTGATATATAAAAACAGGGCCAAAACGGGAAGCAAAAAAAACAATATATAGGCATGAGACAGCACGGCGCCGGCCGTCGATCAACCAGCATTCCCTCAACGGGAACGGAAAGCTCCGGACCAAAGCACCCACCCAGCTCGTCCGTACTCTTACAAACCCATTCTTCCATCGTCAAACATAAAAACAGCAAAACCCCCAAGTCCCCCGTCTATTCATCTATCCCTCCCCAACCGCTCTTGCTCATCTTCTACCAACTCATATGCCGGACGGAACCGCACCTCCCCATCCTCCGCGGTGCTGTCCTTGTCCAACAACATAGGATTCGGATGTGTGTCCGTCATCCCACCGAGGCTGGTGTACCCCATATCATAGAGCGCACAATACGGGACCTCAAGTTCACGCAGAAACTGCAAGCGCACCGGCAAGATCAGCATTTATCCTCAATCTCTCCAACAGAGAGAATAAAACATACACTCCACACCTCCTGATAATGCCAATCGATGACGGGCTGCACCCGCATGAAGCTCGGCCACCCATGATCCGTCTGATCGAAATGGCTCAGAAACTTGCCATGGGGATCGGTGCGTCTCGTGCCGACGAAGACGGCCTTCACTCGGGGATTCTTGTGGAGATATGTCGCGAAGGCGGCCTTCATAGGAAGCGCGTACCGGTGCAGGTCTAGAGCGTACTCGCGGATACTCGAGGCTACGAAAGAGTCGACTTCAGAGAAGGGGTATGTTGACATTACGTAGACGCTATGGATCTTGTCGGATGCGGCGGGGGGGTGCGTGTGCGTGTGTAATGCGGAGAGGAAGAGGAGAACGAGAACGAGACAGTCTTTGCCGCCATTATAGGAGATTGCGAGTTCGTCGAAGCTGTAGGGGTTTAGTGGGGGAAATGGAGGAGAGGGGAGACGGACGAGTAGGCGGACAGCGCCCGAGATATGACGTCAAGTGATATCCGCGTTTGATTCTGTACCCGCTCCACCAGCTCGGTTTTGGGCGGCGTTGCAAGGAAGTCGGAGATCTTTTTGTGGATGCGGGCGCAGACCGCCGGGAGTGTTGGAGGCGGCGGTGTGTTTGAGGTGATATTGCCGTTGCATGGGGTGGGCGTGGTGGTGGTACCGTTGGTTATACCGTTTGTGGCAGTAGTTGTTGGGTCGATCGCCATTGTTGGTGGAGGAAATAGAGTGAGGAAGAACTGTGGGGAAGAGGGCGGAGAGGTAGGAGACAGGTAATAGCAGTTCCCGCGCCACCCCGGCTGCCTATGTCATCCATAATTGCCGGTTAGGAATCAGATAGCAGATGCGCGGCTTACCCGAGGAGACCGTATTGATCGCTTCTGAGAGGCTAAGCCAGAAGTCAGTGCTATGCTGTTTCTGGTGAAATTTTACCTAAAGTTGCATGTGCCTGTCCCAGATAAATATTTATTTTATTTTGGGGTAACATAGCGGCAGTTCCTGGCGCACTAATGCCGTGGTAAACTCCATCGCCTGCGCATGTTTTTCTACCTGGACCAGAACCATTGAAAGCCTGCTACCGAAGTTCTCCGCCCCTTGTACCTCCCAGTAAAAATGCAACCTACCTGCGCTCTTCTCAAGCGTTCTATCTGGAAAGGTCGTACCCTGCTCCGATCTGCTCTCTCCCTTCTCTCCTTCTGACAGGATTCAAGGCCCGCACATAGTACCCATTCCTCTCCAGAAGCCCAAACCAGGCGTCAGACTGCCACCGATCAAAACGCAGGCGCGCGCGTGCACCATCATTCCCAGCTTTGTTGGGGTCCGCTTTCAGATACACAATGGGAAATCGTACCAAGATGTCACTATCACTGAGGATATGGTCGGGCATAAGCTGGGCGAGTTTGCAGCGTAGGATTTCTTCCCGGTGTAAGGCAGGGGGAGAGCTGATATTGAGGAGTTCAGGACGAGAAAGAATTTCAGCTATAAGCAGACTAAGAATAAGTAAATGAATAAACGGACCGCGGGTGATAAGGGTGGGAGAGCTGGGCCGGGCATAAAAGGATACTATCAGTAATATCTTTTCCTTTTGAGGCTTCTTGAGATATTCACAGCTATGGGATCGAGGGGAACGCTGCGTGGAATTGTTAGATTTGCAGTTGGGATTGGAATGAACTCATAACAGGTAGATGAAATACTGATGCCAGTACCCCACTACTGTCTCTCTTTTCCGTGGAGAAGAGAATAAATAGCCGTCGAATCGGTGAGGTGGAGTTGATGCATATCTTTCCCTGAACCTGTCAAAAGCAAAAAAATTATATATTGAATTCTCAATATAAGCTGAAATGGTTGCTTCTTCGGTTAATAAATCACGACATCTGAACAACTCTCCAACCTCACCACCACCGTCACCACCACCGTCACCAACTCCCGACCACATTACACCCACATCATCCCAACCATGGACTTCGCCTCAATCCTCTCCTCCGAAATCTCCAAAAAACGAAAAGAAACCCCATCTACCACCACCAGCGGCGCCGCCGGGGGAGCCGCCGGGGGAGCCGCCGACGCGCCACCAAAGAAATACCTAAAACGCAGCGAGCTGGAAGCCCAACGCCAAGCGGAGTACGAACACAACCAGCGCAAGCTCTCAGCGCAGCGCGCGCAACGGGCGGCCGAAAAACGCGCGGCCGAAGCAGCAGCAGCACAACGGCGCGAAGAAGCAAAAGAGAAGCAGCGAAAACTTGCCGAAGAGCGTCGGAAGCGCGAGGAAGCACTCCGAGGGCCGTCTGAGCTCTCCAACGATCTGGAGGGCAACCAAGAGGATGCTGCGGGAGGAGAGGATATGACAGATGCCGAGGCTATCGCGAAACTGCGAGAGCTTAGTCATCCAGCGAGGTTATTCGGGGAGAGCACGGTGGGGAGGATAAAGCGGTGTAAACGGCTAGTGGCGGCTTATGAGGCGTCGCTGGACCCACTAGATTCCCCGGCGCCGCTGATTTCGGAGGAGGAGATGAGGCTGGATCCAGATAATGTTAAAAAGGATCCTGAGCTGGTGTATAGACAGCTAGATGCGTGGTTCCGGCTTGTAATAAGGGAGTGGAGGAAGGCGCTAGATGAGCGGCCGCTCAGCGTGAAGGAGAGTTTTCAGGGGAAGAAGGCGGCGGATGCTATGTTGCAGGCGGAGGAATATATGAAGCCGCTGTTTCGTCATTTCAAGCAGAAGGACTTACGGCCGAATGTTTTCGAGAAGGTGTGCGAGATTGTGGTGGAGGCGCAGAAGAGGAGATATGTCAGGGCGAATGATGTTTACCTAAAGCTGAGCATTGGAAATGCGTATGTTTACCATCTCCCCCAACGCCGATGATATTGACGATGCTAACTATGCGATAGTGCGTGGCCTATTGGTGTTACAATGGTGGGTATTCACGAGCGATCTGCGAGAGAAAAGCTGCATGAAAATCAGAAGGATGGTGCGGCACATATCATGAGTGATGAGATTACGAGAAAGTTTTTACAGAGCATCAAGCGTTGTCTGAGCTTTTGTCAGACGAGATGGCCACCGGAGGATCCTTTACAGTTGATGGGATGAGAGGTTGGAAGACTTTATGGCGATCAATTTGTATATACTCATATTGGCGTTGTGAGACAATGCTATGCATCTTATTATTGATTCCCCGAAAAATACTGATACACGATTAGAGCTTAAGGCCAAAGTAATGCAATTGTACAACTGGATATCCAAAATTGACCTACAACATCTGCCTATGCTCAGACAAAAGACTTCTCCTTAACCTCCATAACACACCCTGATATCCTTCAGTTTTACTTTGGTACAAAAGACCCACCAAACCAAGCAACAGCGCAAATTGTCAGTGCACAAACTCCAACAACACTCTGCGTCCAACTAGCCTTTTCTTCAACCTTAAACGCCGAAATCCGTTTCGTCGCAGGTTTTCGAGGCTCAATGACGACTTCTTTCACCTTCTTGCGTCCCGGCAATGTGATATTTGCCGCAAGTCTGGCGAGTTCCGAAACATCAACTTTCCATTTCTCATCTTCACCTTGCCCATCAACTTCCACATTTTGTACATTCCCGAAGAAATCGGTGATCAGGACCTCATCCAGGTTCCGGTGGAATAAATCGGTTCGAACACCGGGATCAGAGTGGATTTTCTTGGTATCATAAGAGTCGAAGAGATCCTTCATTGTGTGCTTTGACGATGCATTCTTGACATTGTTTTCCAGGAACTCAAGATTGTAGTACGTGTATCTGTCGATAACTGCAACACCGACGTCGTTGTCCGCGTGGTGGGAGTACGAGGATTGATCGATCTTGCTTGAACCCGTCGCAAGAATGTTCGGAGAGTAGAATTTAGAGTACATAGTATTCGCCTGGCAGGTATCGATCATGAAGAGCATTTGGTGGTACCTTTTGTCCAAACAAGTCAGTATGCATTCCGGCAGTAGCAAGATCGTCAGGGCTGTGCAGAGCTTCAGAGAGCTTGTGTAGTGTTGCGTACAGCAAGGGGCACGTTTTGGCGAGAACTCACCGCTTCTTCTCCCACATCTGCTCAAATGCGTCGGCAATATCAAACGCACTGATCTCCTCTGCGTCCTGAAACTTCAAAAACTCATTCCCGCCATGACCAGTCATGTAAACAAAGATATTGCTCCGGTCATCAGTAAGCAGCCGTTTGCTTCTAGGCGTATCTGGCTCCACCCTATCCGTCAACAAGCGTATGAAGTTCTCGACCGTCACTTCGTATCCCCGGTAATCCACCTCAATGTTGTCACCGTATAGATCCAGGCCACGGTCCGCATTGTTGAAGACTGAAGCCGGAAACACGTTTCGCGGATTACACGCAACGTCGTCTGCCAGCATCAAGATGATCTGTGAGTCCGGGATGCCGAGTCGTTTCACGGTCCGGTACATTGACAGCACATTGGCAAGGTGGCGGTAGTTGAACCAAAATCGGGAAGTCGATACTAGGACTGCCCAGTTCGAGGTGTGCTGGGCAAAGATGCATGATAGCTGTAGTATCAGCGGGAGGAAGAATGTTGTTATTCGGAACTTCATGACTGCAGTGTGGAGTCAAGGAAAGAGAGTTCAGGGATAGATTGTGTCATTAGGTTTGGCGCCAAGACGTCAAATTGATTTCCAAGTCGGATGCTGAGCTTTTGGGAGGCTTCTGTGTAGCTTGGGAAGTTGATGTGCAAGCAGAGTGCAAGCAGAGTGAAATCCAGTAACCCTCGGACATGTTCCAAAGCCTACGAGAAGCTTAGAGTCTGCTAGGTCTACTGCCTTGCCTGATATTCTAATCGCAAAAGGTACTGATGGGTTGCTGGCGGAAACGTAGGGCGAACCGAGAAACGGTGAAGCAGCACACCGAGAGCAATTACTCTCCAGCGATCTGGCATACTTATGCACTGGACCTCAGCCCTCAGCCCTCAAGAATCGGCCACCGTCAAGGCCAAAAATAAAATAAACTATATAACGTCAAGTGCTAATCCCCACAACCGACAGCTGGGCAAAAGCAACTAGCCCGATCCCAGTAAGCGCGCTGCAGTCCCTCGTCCTGTGACTAGACCGTATCTGTCTTAATGGGACGCTCTTACAGGACGGAAGTGACCACCATGTGTGAATTTCTCTCGTTCTCAGAAATCCCTCGACACCGTTCACTATCCATATAAAGCTTTCAACTCTGTTCCCGAGACAGCCAAACGAAGCCAGAAACTTCCTTGTGCGAGTTTAGGACGGCGACCCCCCGAAATCAATAGCGACAGCATCATCGCTTTCCCGAGACATTACTATCGGGAACAACTTCTCTCGCATCACCACCACCACCGCCACTGCCACTCGTTACCGATCCCCACCATAGAGTTGAATATCTGCGTCTATCCCCCGAATCAGTCCAGGCCGGTTGGCCCAGCACTCGGTTTTGCCGCGCAACATGTCGGAGTTAATGACGGAGGTGGCATCAGAGATGCTATACACGCTATTAAGTATTTGCTCCACGATGGCACTTGGGATACACTTGGTAGTGAGACATTCCAGAAGTTTTCGCTAACCGGCTACTGGAACTATAGAGCGCGAAGCTGAAGAACCAGATACCGATGGTATGTCATCATACCTCACTTACTATTCCAGCTCCTGGTCTCGTTGGCGTTTCTACCGGGCGAGCATGCTAATGGCCGCGTTTTCGTGGAACTGCAGAGCCTAAAGATGTGGAGAAAAAGGAAATCCTATCGTCATGGGCCCTTTTCATTCAGGTCTCGTTGGTTCTGCTGGCGCTCTTTTGCAGCTACTATCTACAGTTAAAAAAGATACAAGCAGTTCATGAAACAGTTGTGTCGATTTTTGCAGGTGCGTCCAGTTTCGTGCGGTCGGGTAGGGTTCATATTGACGCGAGATGAACAGGAATGTTTGTGGGCCTTATTATCCGACTTACCCCCGGAGAATATCTACAAAGTCTTGTCAAATTCGATTATCAGATATTCTTCAACGTCTTGCTACCACCAATTATTTTGAACTCGGGATACGAATTGCATCAGGTGGGTTGAAAATTGCCTAGTTATAATGCGCCCGACGATGCTAATAGGCGATGTAACAGGCGAATTTCTTTCGGAACATAGGTTCGATTTTAACTTTTGCATTCGTCGGAACTTTCATATCGGCATGGTCGTTGGGCATCATCATTTTCATCTGGGCTCTTACTCCCTTCGAAGCAATCAGTATCACCTTCGTTGAGGCCATCAGTGTAGGCGCAACACTGTCAGCTACAGATCCGGTTACGATCCTAGCAATCTTCAATGCGTATAAAGTAGACCCTAAACTTTATACCATCATCTTCGGAGAGAGTATCTTGAACGATGCTGTTGCCATCGTCATGTTTGAGACGGCAAAACAGTTCCACGGCGCCGGCGAGGCAACCATAGGGAGTTTATTTAAAGGTGTTGGTGTGTTCTTCGTTGTGTTCACAATCAGCTTGATGATCGGCGTTTTTGTTGGTATTGGGACGGCGCTGTTATTGAAACATACATATATGAGACGATTTCCTGGCATTGAGAGCAGTTTTATTTTGTTGGTTGCGTATGCGTCATATCTCTTTTCTAATGGCTGCCATATGTCTGGTACGCAACACCCCCGAGTTCCAGTCCTTCACACCAACGCTGATCCATGATACAGGCATCGTATCTCTCCTTTTCTGCGGCATTACACTGAAGCATTATGCTTATTACAACATGTCCCGCCGCACCCAGCTCACCACCAAATACCTATTCCAAGTTCTCGCACAGCTCTCGGAGAACTTTATTTTCATCTACCTCGGCCTCTCCCTCTTCACCGAGACCAAATTAGTCTTCAGGCCCGTCCTCATCCTCGTCACCACTGTGGGCATCTGCGTCGCCCGTTGGGCCGCCGTTTTCCCACTATCTAAACTCATCAACTTCGTCATTCGCAAACGTGCACAAGCACGTGGTAGTCCTGTCGCAGAAGAACTTCCGCATAGTTATCAAGCAATGCTATTCTGGGCAGGACTTAGGGGTGCAGTCGGAGTGGCTCTAGCGGCAGGGTTTACAGGCGACAACGGGAACTCTCTCCGCGCCACGGTGCTAGTCGTGGTCGTACTCACTGTAATCGTTTTTGGCGGCACAACCGCACGAATGCTGGAGATTTTAGGCATTAGAACGGGTGTAGTGGAGGAACCGGATTCTGACGACGAATTCGACATCGAAACTGCTGGTCGCTTCTATAAATCCGGTGCGAATGGATTCGACGGATTCGGAAATAACGCTATTGTGGTGCCATTGGGGGATGTTGGTGTCCGTGACGGCGGATACTCATCCGGTCAGCAACGGCCATCGCCACCCTCGCGTTCTCCGTCCGCGCTGAGTGGTCGAAGCCGCAGGGGAACTGGTGTGCGGGGTGTAACCGGGGAGCTGTTACAAACACACGACGAAGACAGCGATGTAGATAGCGATTCCAGCGATCTCCCACCGCCTCCGCCAGCGCGAAGAAACACTATCACGGGAGGAGTAGTGCTGGGAGGCATGGTCAGTGCAATTGACGGTTCAAATAGTAGTAGCAGTACACCACAGCCAATGCCGCACGGGAGCGCGTTATCGCAGCTGACGGGCATATTCAGTGGCACGAGCGATGATCAGGCCGAGTGGTTTAGAAAAATTGATGAGGGGTTTATTAAGCCGAAGTTGTTGCTGGACCAGGGAGGGAAGGGACGTGGCGGTGATGGAGGACCTGCATAATACAATTTTGTGTGGAGAGCGTTCTCTGATGTCTCCCATTCTTCTAGTTGGGTTTCTTTCTATAGGGCTTCTTTTTTCTGGGCTTATTTTGGGGTTTCTCCTGTAATTTTGTTTCCTTCCAAGCTGCGCGTTAAAGAGTGGCTTTTGTATCTTTGATATAGACGAGAAATCGAAGGCATTAAAAGGTGTCTCTTTGACTCATACCTCTGTAGTCTTGTCAGACTGTTATATATGGTCCATATAGTTCTTCTGGAATGTATCCGTCAGCCTCCAGATTCGCACATACATCGTTAGAGGACGGGACAATGTAAGAACCAGCCTTTCACGCATCGCTAATCAGTGACAATTGCCTGCACTGAGCCCTAGTTTTAGAACGTCTTCCAAAGCTTCCCACACAGTATTAGTTCATTTTAGTGGTTGTGTTACCTTGGAGAAGAAAAATGTGGGTTTAGATGCGAATGCTCACTTATGACCTCGTTAGAAAGAGCGGCGCAGCCCATGTCACAAACATTCCACAATTCACACTGCAAAGTTTTCTTCCGTGACTGAACGAACATGCTGTTTTGTAAAGAAATGCGCTCTCCATAAATGTCTCGTGGCAATTCATTATACTTCATTAGGCTCGCAGAAACAAACTTCCGGACGACGACGCAATTTAAACTCAACCTAACACAGCAGCCACAAATCGAACTAGAAGTACAAACAAGACAATCAAACTAGAATACAAACAATTGAATCATTTCATCATAAACCATGGTGACCCATAAACAAAAAGTGCGTCTAGTCCGCCCTCTCTCCCACATAACTCGGAAACCTGGGGGTGCCGCTATTCGACAACTCCTGATATCGATAAATCACCACGCTCCCAATTTTGGGCGGTTTCACCCTCTCCTTATCAGTCAACCCCGTTCCAATCTTGAACATCTTCCCCGTTGGAGTTCCCGCACCATCCAGCATCTCAACGCGAAGCGCACCCGTGCAATTCGAGTTCTTTCCCGACCCCCTCGCGTGCGCCCGCACGATTGCGTCTGCGTCCAAAAACCGCTTCACTTTTAGAAGCGACCGCGCGCGGCCCTGGACATAGTGGGAGCCTGGTTCACGGAGCATCAAGCCCTCGCCGCCGGCATCGCAAACCTCGTCGAGGCGCTCAAAGAGGTGCTCCCGGGAGGTGCAAACCTCATGGTCAACAATGCTAATCCAGCGGATTGCGTCCTTCCCCGAGAACTTCTTTGATAGCCACTCAAGGCGGTCTTCGAAGGGTGCGTCGGCCATGCTGGGCGCGTCAAAGATCTGGTAGGTCACCGAGAACTTCCATCTATCGGGTCTGTTCTGTGCACGCACGATGGAAACACAGTCCTGGAAGCCGCCGCGCTTTGTGAAGAGCTCGCCGTCAAGCATGATGTTGCCCCGGGGGAGGCGCTTTGTAAACCAGTCTGGGGCGTAGAAGGGGTTGCCTTCGCGGGAGAGGAACATGCCTTTGTTGCCGTGCCAGATTGCACGCACGCCGTCGAGTTTCTCCGAGATCCACCAGTCGGTGGGATTTTTGCCGGTTTCGAAGTCCCATTTGTGGGCGAGTAAGGGCTTGAAGGATGTGTCTTTCAGCCGAGATGGAGAGGTTTTCTTGCGGGTAGAGGTGCGGGTGGAGGTGCGTTTTTTCGCTGGCGGGGCTTCTTCCTCCTCTTCCTCTTCCTCCTCTTCCTCCTCTTCCTCCTCATCGTCATTGTCATCGACATCATCATCTGGAGTGGGACTCTTCCTCTTTCTGGAAGCTACCACCACGACCCTTTTCCCCTTGGGATTTTCGTAATCGTCCTCTTCCTCATCATCGTCACCGTCAACCGGAGTAGGACTCTTCCTTTTCCTCGGAGCCTGGGCTTTGACCACCACCACCTTCCGCTTGTTCTTCCCCGGCATCTTTTCAGACGCACCAGGATCTGCATTCTCAATCCTAACCTCTTCATACGCACCCCCAAGTAGTGCCATGAGGTGTTTGCAAGTCCTCGCATTCACTGCGCCTCCAGCCATCCTCCAAGCCGGACAATTGCAGTAATAGTGATCCATAGTCCTTTTCTGTGTGTAGCTCTTGTCTGCCTCGGACTGGGACTTTGATTCCCGGGTTTCTCCATCCGCAAAAAGAACCTTCGGTTTAATACCATTCTATTGATGCGTTAATTAGAGGGAAAAGAACTAGGAGATGATAAAGGGATCTTACTATGCTGGCTAGAGGGTCGATCGAGGGCGAGGATGAGGGTTTGGTGGATTCCTCTTTTTCCTGTTCTTCCAGCTCCCGCTTTTCGTCGGCCGCAGCATTCTCTTGTAGTTTTCTAACCCTCGAGTTCGAGCTTCTCGGAACAGCGGGGGCTTTCGAGTTGCGAACCATAATTGATGATGCTGTGGCAATAATCGAAGCAAAAGGGCAGTGAATAAACAAAGTGCTGTGGAAATCTCGAATTGAGCAAAGAAGAATCTGTAGTCGATGTTAGAGAAGGGAGAAAGACGACAAGATGTAGTGTTTATATCCCTTTTTCTGCGCCGCAGGCTATCGTCGCACGCTGTTGTCTGCGATATTGTAGTTCGAACTACTTTCCATACTTGGTTAGACGCATTATAGCCACACTCTGTGAGTCAGAAAGCAGCGGCAATATAATTGGCCGCTAACAACGTCAGCCTATGCAAAGCGATGACTCGAACAACGACAAGAACGCGAATGTTACGCGGATCCACATGATCACGCGTTGAGTTTAGGGGAGATATAGCGGAGACGTGTCCTGTTCGGAGCCGGAATTACTTGTTTGCACAGCCTCGATAGCTCCGGTCTATCCAGAAAAACCAAATAGCCATGCAAATTTTCCCCGACTCTCACACAAGAACTCACTAAGTACCCAAACAACCTTTAGATAAACATGCATGAGCTTCAAAAACAGATGAAGATCAGGACCTATGGTACAAGAAAACTGGATAATGACATTAAAGCCACGCACAGTAACCCACTCCCCACCTCCTTGTTGCCAACGAAATCCGTAGGAGAAAGCAATCGCAAACGCCAGTAGAAAAAAAAACATCCCACCCCGCAGAGAGGAGGGTCGACCATGGTATTCGAATCGTTCATCTCGTTATTTCATCCGTAAGTAAGCCTTGATGATCCCCTTGCTACCCACTCTTCCATCTCCTTCCAACGCGCCAACCCAATCTCTAATTTGAATACCTTTGCCTCTCTCTCCATCTTCTCTCCAAACTCCCAGCCTCTGCCCCGTCCAATTGAGATTTCCGAGATCCTGTCCAGCACTTATCTGTGCAGCGCCTGTATCTATAGCACCAACAATGCCCGCCGGTCCCGGTCTCGAACCTCCACCAATGGCACCAGCTCTAGATGCGGCGCCTCCAGCATTCATCCACGAATACGTCTTCTTCTTTTTCTTTGATCCGAATCCACCTCCGAATCCACCCATCATCATGTTTGCCGTAGCGTTCGCAGCGCGATGAGAAGCGGCTTCCTCAATCTTACTGGCTTGCTGTTTCCGGCTTTCCTTGGCCGAGATCTTTCGCTCACCTGGAATCGGGATTTCCCCGCTGGGTGTACCAGGAGTAGGGGTCTCGACACCACCCGGAGTGGCAGTTCCCGAGCCTGCCACCGCACCTACCACGTGATCCCGTTTCGCCTTCTTGCGTAGACGTTCCTGGTCCGATTCCCACTCTTTTTGTTTCAGCGCTCGTAGAGCCTTCGCAGTTTCGTTCTGCAAATTCGCGGTACGGACTACCGGAGGCGCTGGGTTCGGAGTCGATTGTGGAAGGTTGTTTGTAGACGAAAAGGATCCTATACGGGTGTCCTGATTCAGCAATGACTCTGCAAACGAAACCGCATAATTTTTGTGTGTCTCACGTTTCTGAGAGGTTCCCTTCGGAGAGACAGCACCAGCGCTGTCCTGCCTTACTTCGGGGGTGACGCCTTCGACGTAGTCGGCCCAGTCGCCGGTGATTATGGTTTGTGGTCTCCGCCGGACTCTTGCTAATACCGTGCTGCGGGTCAATAGCATGTTGAGCCGTTCTCGACAGGCAAGTGACAACAGCGTCACAATATCTGCGTTCTGGCTGGTTGCCGCTGCGGGATCGCCAAGTGTAAATGCAGTGCAGTTTTCGGTTCTAGTTTTGTTATGAAGGCGGTTCGAGAGAACCTGGGGGTTTAGGAAAGGATCGTTAAGGTGATTTGCTCGTAATACTGCTCGTCGCCGCTGTTCGACTCGGTGTACGTCCTCCTGCATACCAGTGTACGGATCCACATTGTAGGAGCCACTGTAACTTCCACCGGAAGAAAACTGTGCCAATCGTGCTTCCTCTTCCTTTAAATCGATCCCAGCAGATGTAAGGGCGTCGGCGAGGTCGGTAGGGTCTGTAGGTTTCGAAGCGGGAGCAGTAGGTGGCGGCATCGAGTTTGCGGCATGTTGTTGTTGTTGCTGCTGCTGCTGCTGCTGCTGCTGCTGCTGCTGCTGTTGATACTGGTGGTGATACTGCAGCTGTTGGTGCCCAAACTGCGGTTGCTGTTGCTGTGGTGGCTGCTGCGATTGTACGGGATACTGCTGCAGGGGTTGTTGCGGAGCAGGCGAGTACTGTTGCTGAACAGGAGACGGGGTATACTGAGGAGTGGACATGGCGGGCTGTGCCATGAGGTTTGGAGCAAGCTTCGGTCGCAGGGGATGGAGGAATGATGAATGGCTGACAAGTTGTGGTGGCGGCGGAGAAGGCTAGTAAGGAAGGCTCATTAGCAGTGGTCCGTTGGTGATTGACAGCACCACCACAGGCCGACGCCTGCAAAAGCTCAAGCGAGAGGCGCAATACGGGGATAAAAGAGTGTCGCGTCAAGGGATTAGTATTATGGGGATATGATATATATTACAGTCAAAGTCGAATCGAAGCCAGTACATACACAAAGGGTGAGGGCGAGGGCTTGGCATTCTAGATTTTAGCGCCATTTCGCATCCACATTTATTGGATTCATTGCCACGCCCTAGGTATTCAACCGAGAGGTTTTATATTAGATAGTGCAAATACCCCAGGACACGGCCGCCCCCTCCCCAACCTGAACGCTCGCAAGAGAGTAGTTGCAGCTATTTTGTAGATGCTGCAACAGCCTTCCTAATCCCCTCCTTAAATTCTTTCAGTGCAGCCTCCTCTAACTGCTTCATCTCTTTGTCGAACTTCTCGATACGCTCTTCGGATCTCCTTAGAATCTGCCCACTCCCGTCCTTAGGACCAGCTTGCTGTCCGCCATTATTCAGCATTCCATAAATGAAGTCCAAAAGCCAGATACGAGGCATTTTTTTTAGGAAGGAACCCCCCAAAAAAAGAGCGTCTTGCAGTTGATGGATAAAAGGGAGATATACAGTTTGCATTCTCGCCCGAAGTCTCAGCTTCCTTACTTCACTCAGCGACGTCTGATCCGCCCCTTGCTTATCCGAAGACGAAGGTGTTGAAGATTCACGCCGTCGGAATTCACGAATAGTGCCATCAATCTCCACGCCAATTTCTCTGGTCCTCGCCGGAATAGTAAATAGGGAATTATCTTCCAATAGCTCGTCGTGCGCTATAACGAATGAATCCAACAACGGCTGAATGAATTCAGAAGACACTGGGAAGAACAGAGGCTGAAAAACGTCCAAATACAGATTTTGCATAGTCACAGAGGTAACAGGAGCAGGTGCAAGAGGCTGTGATGGTTCTGATGACGCCATCATAGATAATTTATTCATTTGTAACCGCTTCTGCCTATCGTTAGCAAGGCTCATTACCCTACACCAAAATGATCCATAAAATAATGACAAAAATTGCATATCAGAAAAGCCGGTTTTATTCCCCCCAGCACCCCGAATCAGCGTTCACTTCCAGATCCTCAAGAACAGAAGATCTTTCCGATCCTACTTCAACGCAAGGCCGATCTCTAAACGCTTGAATCTAGCACCAAGCCGTCCTCCAGCACTTTGTTACACCGTCACTGATAACATGCTATGCAACCCCCGTTACATGGCACGAAAACAGATGAGGGAAAAGTGAGTCAAGCTATACGGTGAAGGTCAAACGAGAGAATTGGCGAGCGTGGGACTCATTGAATGGATTGACTATTATCATCCTTGCAAAGTGAAAGAAACAAGAATCATGGGTAATTACCAGCCGAAGCGGGCACCAAAGTCTGGCGTGTACACTGTAAGGTGATTTTTCTTTTGAGAAGTCAGCTAGTGCATCCTCAAAGATTAATGCAAGGTAAACGGAAGTAAAGATTAATGACAACTCAGATATAATGTACGTTTGGTATGTGAGTATCTTCAGGAATACAGAAGCAGAACTGAAATAAGTTGTATCATCACATGTCATGGCAAAATGTGGGACCGCTAGATAGATAGAGGGGAAACATACCATTAGTTCAAACACGATCGAACATCTGCGCAAGAGGCCTTTCAATCTCATCAGTTCAAGTTCCATGCCCGATGTATTGGTGAGAAAAGACGAGTTTTCAGATGAAGGATCAGATGGTAGTGCATGTGTTTTCAGTGGCTCATAGGAATCGCCGAGAAAAACTGTGATACGATTTCTTCGTATCCCAAGACGTGGATAATTCAAGAAGAAATGGAGGCGACATACCGGTTGATGTTCGATAGTGGTGATGGTAATTGTCGGTAGTTGGCGTGAGAAGAAAGAAAGCGGTTGAAGTTAAAAAGAAACGCGGCCAAATCTGTTGCGCTAGCACGGGGTACAACCCTGGGCATTTGGCGACCCCGTCAACATCAAAATGTAAGAGAAGTGCTTCCAACAGGTTCAAGAGGGTAGAAAGGAGGGAGATTTGTGAATCGCCACTTGTCGATAATGACGTCCGTCTAAAGTAACTCTAGTGCTCTGGGTACCTCTCTGCTCTATCCGTCAAAAGATTACCTTAGTGTCGATACGGCAAATACATGAAGACTTCTACGAGATATTTTGCCATTAAAGCCTACCTGAAGTATATCCAAAATACTTGCGAAGACTTTGCGAAGCCAGAAAGCCGATAAAGTCTCGTAGAAGCATGTTTACATTTACCGTATCGGCACTAAGGTAGGCTGTATCAATGCGGGGCGTTTCTGGTGCGTCCCACTTCTTATACCACGATAAGCACCCCCTTTCAGAATTGCCCTTCAACAACACCCTTCCTTTCGGGCAGTTATCGAGAAGTCCATACATAGTCTGTCAAAATCTCACTACCATGGCCGAGACACCCAGATCGACTGTCTCTACAGACGCAGATCTCGCTATCTCAGACTTCAAAAGTGCCTCTTTCCCGAGCTATCCGAGTTATTCACCTTTTAAACTGATACCAATATTTCCCAGTAGTTGTATATATCGACGAAGATGCTGGCATCGATGATCCAGAAACTCTCGGAACCAAGGACGTTCCATTCAAGTCACTTCTTGGGGCTTTGATCCACACCTCTCAGTCCGCTCCCGGAGCCAAATACGAGACACGGAAGTCATTGACAGGTACCCCAGAGGAGACACGCACTGAATACAAGCCCGTTGCCAAAGCGGCCCTCAAAAAGGCTACCAGCGCATACCAGGCTCACTTAAAGAAGGAAGCAAGGAAAGTGGAGCTTGCCGCAAAGGAAGCGGATCAAAAGGCTGCTAGAGATGCACAGCTTGAGACTGCAAAATCCGTTGCCCTCGTTGAAGACCCTAGCAAACCAGCAGCAAAGAAGATTAAAATCAGAGACAGTGTCAACAACCGCAACACCCGCGTCAAGATCTCCGGTTGGGTACATCGTATGCGGCCTCAGAAGAACATGATCTTTCTCATCTTGCGTGATGGATCCGGACTGCTTCAATGTATCCTCGCAGATAATCTCACCAAAACTTACGATGCGATGACTCTGACGTACGAAACCACCATGACTCTGTATGGAGAGATCAAGACAGTTCCCGATGGTTCACATGCTCCCGATGGACATGAGCTTATCGTCGATTATTACGAAATTATTGGAAAGGCACCAGGCGGGGACGAGACAATCTCCAACATTGTTGCACCTGATGCAGACCCCCAGACCAAATATAACAACAGGCACTTGACCATCCGTGGTGATATCGCTAGTGCCACCCTCAAAGTTCGTGCAGCTGTTTTGAAGGCATTCCGCAAAAGTTATGATGAGCTTGGTTTACTGGAGGTCACTCCTCCGTGCATGGTTCAAACCCAAGTCGAAGGTGGTTCTACTCTTTTTGAATTTGATTACTATGGGGAGAAGGTACTGTTTACTCAAGATATCTTTTGGGTCTTAAAGTGTTTCTAATAACATATAGGCATACCTTACTCAATCTTCGCAATTATACCTCGAGACTTGCCTGCCGTCACTTGGCGACGTATTCTGTATCCAAGAATCATTCCGTGCCGAAAAATCGCTTACTCGTCGTCATTTGAGCGAATACACCCATATCGAAGCTGAATTGGCTTTCATTATGTTCGACGACCTTTTATGCCATTTGGAGGAAATGATCTGCCGCACAATTGACACTGTGTGGAACGATCCACAAGTCAGAAAGTATATACAGGAACTCAATGAGGAAGCCAACCGTGAAGAAAAAAAGCGGTTCGCTAAGGGTGAGGTCATGGAGGCAAAACACTATGAGTTCAAACCACCACAGCGTCCCTTCATGCGTATGACCTACGTTGATGCCATCAAATGGCTCAATGAGCATGGTATTCTCAACGAGGATGGAGAGCCACACAAGTTCGGTGATGATATTGCAGAGGCTGCCGAGCGGATGATGACCGATGAGATCAACCTGCCGATTTTCTTGACGAAGTTCCCAGTTGAGATTAAGGCCTTCTACATGAAAAAAGACCCTGAGGATCCCAGGGTTACAGAGAGTGTTGATTGTTTGATGCCTGGTGTTGGTGAAATCGTTGGCGGTTCCATGAGGATGGAGGATTTGAAGGAACTGCTTGCTGCGTACAAGCGCGAGGGCATTCCAGCAGACCCTTACTTCTGGTTTACTGACCAGCGGAAGTGAGTACTTTCTAGAATATATACGTATAGTAGCAAGTACTAATATGAAACCGGAAGGTACGGAACAACTTCTCACGGGGGATACGGTATTGGGTTAGAACGCTTTTTGGCGTGGATGTGTGGCCGCTGGTCCGTTAAGGACTGCTCGCTCTACCCTCGCTGGATGGGACGATGCACTCCATAATCGTCTGAATGCAATTGGCGACAGATTAATGTTCCACGTTTTTAAAGCGGGTCAGGGGCCTTGGCATATTGGGTGTTGTGGCCTCTAATGCATTCATTTTCCGTTACATTTGTTAAAGATTTGTTTTGTTCTAGTAGAAATGGCTGAGCCAAATGAATAGACTTCTAAAAAGTTAGAATGAATGAATGAATGACCAGCACTTCCTCATCCCTGCTCAAGTCTATATACACCTCAGCAGCCACAACTATGCGTCCGCCCTGTTTTCTTCCACTTTGTTACGAAGACACGCTGAAGATAAACATTATGCTCCGAGAGAAACTTATCTCTAAACGTGAACTACGGTACTGTTCGGTCTATTTATATTGCCTATGGTGCTCCCTAGACACAAAGTTGTAACTCAAGACATCATAGTGAATTTACTGACCTTGTTGCATGTCCGTCTCACTTCCATCCAATTTGTTTGTTTGTAATCATATTGCATTCGGCCGCGTAGCGGCCATGGCATATCCCGTACACATTTCCTCCCCGCTTCTTCCGTAACATAAAAGAAAACAAAAGCAAAGTCGCGAGTCCTCTTCCCCACTTCCATCCAATTACTTGGGCAAGCGCCAGCCCCGAGTGACAAGCAATGACCGGACCATTGAGCAAACCTGATAGGCAATAATAGAACACGAAAACTGCACGAGTAAACATGTAGACTTTTGGGTACCCCAGGAGACATTTTCTAAATGCATCAACGTCAATTTTCCGGACTGTTCGGGGTCCATACAACGTCCTTGATGGTATCATATCACCATACACCATCACAACTTACAGCACAGCACAGCGCACGATTAGGTTTATTTCTTTAGCTAAATGTCGGGAATGTAATCGTGGAACAGTTACATATTCCGCACTTGTGACCCAAAACATAACATAAGACTAAGGATGCTAGGAATGGCCCAATCTCGATGTGTTGGCATCCACTAGTTAACTGGTCCTATCTCTGAGAACGCAGTGTGTTTTACCGCCGCTGCTGATGTTTATTATGAGGGGGATCTCGTGGTTTATTTATTTAAATAGTCAACTGTCGACGTGCGGTTCTTCTGGATTCACTCTTGCTGCAAGTCTCTGCAAGTCTGCAGCGAATGCTACATATGCCGTCACCTCCGACGTACCGGTATTACTGTATCGGGTGTCTGTGACAAGTGCGCAGGGTTGACAGCTTCCAGTAAAGTGATAGATTCAAAATACCGAGTAAGGTATCGTGATGGAGCCCTTAAAAATATTGTTTATCCCTTATGATTGGAGAAGCGGAGAATACGAAGCGCTGGGGCGAGAAGCCAAAGCTGAGGTGTGGAGTACCCAACGTTCAAGGGAATTGGAACTCCTGAGGGTTATTGTTCTTGGCGCTCACCGGCCGCGTTGTATGTAGAATGTCTGAAGTTCTCACAACCGACAGTCGAGAGCGACACCCCGCGCCCCGACTCCTCCGAATTCGATAACCTCACCCTGATATCTACTGTGTGGAGAGACCTTGTGACACTTTCCAGCACTTCACGACACTCGCTTCCCCCATGGCTTCGGCGTCATAATCACCAACTTTCCACCTTTCCGTTCGCTTGACAGTCTCTTAACCCACCCACCGCTTGCCAGCGCAGCATTCCTGCAAACGTCTGGATCATCGACCAATCAACCCCTTTCCTTCACATTTAGTGGGACATCTCCGCTTTTACCCCCGATAACTGCGATGCCGGGAGAGCTCCTGGTCCCCGCAGCGCCAATGGAGGTCGATCCGTCGCCTTCCACTTCCACCTCGAAATCAGTCTCAAAAACGTCCGTTGCCGCCACTATCTCGCAGAACGCCATAGACCTGTATTTAATATCAGATGAGGACGCGCATTACGAGCAAGAGATTTTGCGCGATCCCTATTCGAGCATCAAGCCATGGTTGAGATACATTGAGTTTAAGGTTAAGACCGGATCTATACAAGAACAAGTGTTTGTATATGAGCGGGCATGCAAGGCATTGCCGCGGTCCTATAAGATATGGAAAATGGTAATACGTTAATTATTTTTTGCAATATGTGCCGATGCTGACGGATAACGAAGTATTTGGACCTCCGCGTTAAGCACGTTTCTCTTCTTAATCCGGCAAAGTATCACGAAGAATATAATAAAGTCAATGACTGTTTCGAGCGATCACTGATCCTTCTCAACAAGATGCCGAGAATTTGGCTCGACTATCTATCTTTTCTGCTTAAGCAGTGCCTGATTTCTAAGACCAGGCGGGCATTCGATCGAGCCCTTCGAGCACTACCACTTACCCAACACGCCCGGATATGGGAGCTGTACCTCCCTTTTGCCAACTCTGCATCTGGTGAGACGGCGGTGAGGATCTGGCGGCGGTACATGCAAGTTCATCCTGAGGATGCGGAGGAGTTCATTGAGCTACTGGTATCCCAAGGGAAGTACGAAGAGGCGGCGGAAAAGTGGATTGAGATATTGGACAATCCGAGGTTCAAGAGCAAGGAGGCAAAGAGTCACTTTCAGATGTGGAGTGAGTTATGCGACTTGCTCGTCACCCACGCACGAGAGATCAACAGCATCGATGTTGAGCAGATTGTTCGCAGCGGTATCAGCAAATTTAGTGATCAGAGGGGCAAGTTGTGGACGAGCTTAGGGACTTACTGGATCACCAAGGGCGACTTCGAGAGGGTAAGGCTATCTTTTTCTCGGGGGCAAAAGGTTTCTATTCATACTAACGCAGAACGAATAGGCTCGCGATGCATTCGAGGAAGGTATTACTACGGTCATGACCGTTCGTGACTTTACGCAGATCTTCGATTCCTACACCGAGTTCGAGGAATCGGTCATTGATAGTCTTATGGAGGCCGCTGCGGCCAGACAGGAGAAAGGCAAGGTCGACGAGGATGCAGATTACGATCTAGATATTCGGATGATGCGCTTCGAGCAACTTATGGACCGGCGGCCGTTCCTTGTCAATGATGTGCTTCTACGTCAGAACCCAAACAACGTCATCGAATGGGAGAAGCGAGTCGGACTGTGGGGCGACAACAAACAGGAAGTTGTACAAACATACACAGATGCTGTAGCTGCCGTCAACCCGAAAAAGGCAGTTGGTCAGTTCCATTCACTATGGGCTGGTTACGCTAAATTCTACGAAAAGCATGGAGATATCCGACAGGCTCGAATGATCATGGAGAAGGCTGTCCGTGTGCCCTTCAAATCTGTCCAAGAACTGGCCGAAATGTGGATTGAATGGGCTGAACTAGAGCTACGAAACGATAACTTTGATGAAGCCGTGAAGATTATGGCTAAAGCCACCCAAGCCCCGAAGAGAAGCACCGTCGACTACTTCGATGAGACTTTGACGCCGCAGCAACGGGTTCATAAGAGCTGGAAGTTGTGGAGCTTCTATGTGGATCTTGTAGAGAGTGTTAGCACTCTTGAAGAAACTCGGGCTGTGTATGAGAGAATCTTTGAGTTGAGAATAGCAACACCTCAGACTGTGGTTAACTATGCGAACTTGTTGGAGGAAAACAAGTACTTTGAGGAGAGCTTCAAGGTTTGTGGCCCACTATTGGAGATTGGAGAAGATGCTAACAAATTGACAGATATACGAGAGGGGACTTGATTTGTTCTCTTATCCTGTAGCGTTTGAGCTATGGAATCTGTATCTCACCAAAGCAGTTAACCGTCAAATCGATATTGAACGGTTACGTGACTTGTTTGAACAAGCTGTAGAAGGATGTCCCCCGAAGTTCGCCAAAACGCTGTATCTCATGTATGGCAACCTTGAAGAGGAGCGAGGTCTCGCTCGCCACGCTATGCGGATATATGAGCGTGCCACTCGCGCTGTTTCTGATGAGGACCGCTTTGAGATGTTTGAGTTCTATATCACCAAGTCGGCTTCCAACTTCGGACTTACCTCCACCCGTCCAATTTATGAGCGTGCCATTGACGCCCTCCCCGATAAGGAGGCCAAAGAGATGTGTCTCAAATTTGCAGAGATGGAGCGACGTCTGGGAGAAATCGACCGCGCCCGTGCAATCTATGGGCACGCAAGTCAGTTTTCCGACCCCAGAATCAGCCCAACCTTCTGGGAAAAGTGGGAGAAGTTCGAGATTCAGCACGGAAACGAAGACACCTTCAAGGAGATGCTGCGGATCAAGAGAAGTGTGCAGGCTCAGTACAATACAGACGTCAATTTTATCGCCTCGCAAGCACTGGCAAGAGGTCAAGCGAAGGAATCGGCTAGCGAGGATCAAGAGAGAAAGGATGCAATGGAAGCATTAGAGAGACAGGCAAAAGCACCACAGGGATTCGTAGCTGCATCTACCGGAGTCATACCAGGCAATGTTGAGCCTGCAAACGCAGCATCACCTGCCGTCGCCGCTAATCCCGATGCTATCGACCTCGATATGGAAGACTGAGTTTTGTCTTGATAGTACTATTCCTTAGTTGGAGAAATATTATTTTCTTTTGTTTTTGTGGGTTTCCGTGTTTTTGTGTTTCCGTCTGGGGGTAGGAGTTTTGTTTTGACTGCATCGTCGGAATTTTTCAAGTTTTACTCACGGTTCTAAACACCGATATCTTACACCACCTATTTTCTTTGTTTATTCTGCTCTCTTTCTCACCGCATGCGCATCTGTCTCCTTATATATGGGATTTCTGGTTGAACTCCGCACAATAACTTCGTAGTTCCTTTCTTTTATTAGAGTATACATAGCTTCGTATCATGTGATTTCGAATGTCTTGAACCAAGCTTTGATTCTCAGCCGCAGTGACCCCACACCGAAGCTCCAGACACCTTTACCTTTACGGTAGACATCACCGAACCTCTACAATCATGTCACGACAAGCCCGAATCGAAGAAATCGAAGACTCGGACCCGGAAGGTTTTGATGTTTCGACCCTCGACGCCCCCGATCTCCCCATCCCGACCAACACCTTCCAACCAGGGCGCCATATCGTTCCCCCACGACCCAGCAGCAGTACACCCAATTTCCCCTCCTCTTCCTCGCGACCAGCGTCCCAACACAATTCTTCCCTCCTCAGCGACCCAAACATAATCCCGACGACGCAAACGCAATACCTTTCCGCCGCGCAGGCGCAGGACTTTAAGCATTACCAATGTCTCTACCCCGTGTACTTCGACATCACACGCTCGCGGGCGCTCGGGAGAAAAGTCTCAAAGTCGCTCGCGGTTGAGAACCCGCTTGCACGAGAGATTGCAGATGCGTGTGGAAGCTTGGGGCTGAAGGCTGTGTTTGAGCCGGGCAAGACGCATCCCAAGGATTGGAGCAATCCTGGCCGTGTCAGAGTGCTGCTCAAGCAGGATGGGAAACCGTGTCATCCTCTTTTCACAAATAGTAAGTCCCCCCTTCCTGGGGATAGAGGAGGAGGAGGAGGAGGAGGCTAATGAGCACAGAGTTCCTCCTGCACAAGGCTGTTGGAGAGTACCTCAAGGCGCACCCCACAACCCCCGAGACACCGCTGAAGCTGAGGATCCCGAATGTACCGTACGATGGAAAGCCGCCGAGACCTCCCGTTGTACCTAGGGGCTGGAAGATGGGGACTATTCTGCCGCTTCATAGTCCTGCGCTGAGTGGGCCCGGCGTTACGGAGGATATTTTCAAGGAGATGATGGAGGGGATGGGGATGGGTGGAATGGCGGGCGCTCCGGGAGCGAGCGGAGGTGCAGTTGAGGGAAAGAAGGAGAAGAAGGAGAAGAAGAAAAAGAGATAGTAATGTTGGTGACGGGAACCTGGGTTGTGGTGTGCTGTGCCTGTCTGGTGTCGGAGCTGTAAATAGCATACTCACTGACATAGGGCGGGTCTTTTTCAGCAATGGTTGGGCTGGAGAGACCCACCCAGGAATCGGTGTGATTCCTGGAGCGTAATTGTGTGTGCTCATGTTGCGTTACTCCGTACCAACCTTGGCTCACATTTTTTGTTCCATGTCTCTCGAGTTGCTGTTTCGCTGTTCGCTCACCTTTATTCGTCTCGTAGTTCATTGCAAAGCGGAAGTTTCTCGCCGTTTCCTTTAATTTCCATGACAAACCAGAAACATGGGTTATTCAGGATAGATTCGTTGGGAACCATTACCCTCACACATCTTGGGGATGAAGGTAGTGGAGGGGAGGATATGACTTGGACTGGTACTTGTACTAAAGAGCAGCGGAGATAGTACAGATGCGTATTTATGCCGTGGCCACAAGCGGCCGACTGCAATGATTACAACAACCATAGGATCATATAGAATTCATAACTTTGCTAACATCCATATGTACTTGCTACAGCTCCAGTTAGCCTGAGAAAGACAAGATATAATCTTTCAATAGTAAATCCAACCAATCATTTCCACATTAGATAGAGAAAAGATGGCTCAGAGATTATATACAGAATTCGTTACACACACAAACAAGCGTGCAGATACCTCCCCACAAAAAAATGAGGAGAAAGAAATTGATGAACAATAGGAAGAGAAAGAAATTGAAGATGAACAATAGGAAGAGAAAGAGGTATAGAGAGTAAGTAGACCAAACGCTCCCAAAACTTTAGCAAGCAAAGCCCCCCACGATGCCAGAAAAAAAAATACAAGTAATAAAAAGCCAGTCATTAGTTAAAAGCAAGTAATACGCGACAAAAAGCCAATCGTAACCCATCAGCATACTTTGAAAATCTTGACACGCCTTCCCTCAACTCTTCTACCACCAACCCCCGCTATGTAACAACTATACAATATTTTACCTACCTACCCTTCCTTCTCTCGTTTACCGAGCAATACCTCGTTGCTTTTCCAATGTCGCAGCGAGTGTTTTCGGCACCGTCCCGTCCCCATCCGCAACCGGGCTCTTGGGAGCATCAACCGGCGCCGGCGTGCTAGTCCTAGTAGCAGGCTGGCTGCGGTTGTGAGCCATGTGAGACTTCACCAGGTGTCCTGCTGCAAGTGCCGAGTTCAAACTCAACTCTCCGGCGAGAACAGCGGCAGCAACGATACGTGCAAGTCGCCGTGCGTTGTCGCCAGGGTTGGTCTGATGCGCACCGCGAACACCGAGAAGATCCAGCATAGCACCCTGAGGCTCAAGAATAGTTCCACCACCGATGGTGCCGACTTCAATGCAGGGCATAGAGACAGAGATGTTGAGATGTCCTTCAGGAGTCCTATTTATTGTTAATTATGATTTGGTAGATCGCGGGAGGGAATGCTTACTTGTTCATGACTGTGATACAATTAGAGGACTCGACGTTTTGAGCAGGGTCCTGTCCAGTGGCCAAAAACATAGCAGTGACTATGTTGGCAGCATGGGCATTGAATCCACCAATGCTACCAGCCATTGCAGACCCGATGTAGTTCTTCGCCGTGTTGAGGGAAATTAGGTCATCAACTCCGCACTTAAGGACGCTATTGCAGACGTGAGAGGGAATAATAGCTTCCACAACAACACTCTTTCCACGCCCATCGATCCAGTTAATAGCTGCAGGTTTCTTATCGGTACAATAGTTGCCGGAAACAGAAATGATATCCATATCTTCATATCCGCAATCGTTCTGCATTACGGAGAGGGCATGCTCGACACCCTTGGATATCATGTTCATACCCATAGCATCGCCAGTGACAGTCTTGAATCGAATGTAAAGGTAAGTGCCAGCAATAGCAACCTTGATGGTTTGTAACCTGGCGAACCGAGATGTAGAGTCGAATGCTTTCTTGAGGACCCTCTGTCCATCTTCAGAATCAATCCAGTTCTTGGCGGTACCAGCCCTGCGAACGCTGGGGAATTGGACAACAGGACCCCTGGTCATACCATCGCCAGTGAGAATTGTAACAGCTCCACCACCAAGATTGATAGCTTTAGCACCACGAGAAGTACTGGCGACAAGAACACCTTCAGTTGTAGCCATAGGGATATAGAAATCTTCGCCATCGATTTTCATAGGTCCGGCAAGACCGAGAGGTAAGGGCATGAATCCGACAACGTTCTCGCAGCAAGCACCAAGTACACGATCATAATCGTAATGCTCATGGGGAAGAAGCGAATGCTCCAGCAATCCGGCTTTGTCAATGGTAGATTTGTTCCTGGAAACCATGGCTCGTCGAATAACAACTGCTCTGCTAGCATCGCCAAGCGTTTTCTCCAAGGCGTAACCGGGAATCTTTCCACGGACAGCAAGCTCAACTAATTCGCTATTTGTGAGTTCCTTTGCACGCTTCTCTTTGAGTAAAGCCTCGCATTCTGTGATTGTCCTCGATACTTGCGTAGTCGCTTCCGATGCCGATTTCTTCGCTCCGTCTGCACTTTGCTCTTTGCCTCCGCATGTACAGTTGACGGTGACAATGCGCTCAATAACCTGCGGCTTCTCGTTTTCCCTTGTTGTTTCGTCCTTGGCATGGGGTTCCTTTACTGTCCATCGTGCGGCGTTGAAGAGGTATCCATTGAAAGCCAAACTGATAATCAAAGTAGCTATGATCCACTTGCTCAAAATAGGATCCTCGAGACTTCGCAAAATTGAATCCATCACTTTGCGGCCAGCACCCTCAGTGAATAGGTCCGGGCTGTCATAAGCAACGGAGCCGGGGTAATTGTAAGCTGCACCATATCCATCAGGAATAGAAGAAGGATAAATGTTCGGATACTGAAGCTGGTACTCGATAGGTTGCAAGACAGTAACCAGCAATGGCTTGTGGATGCTAAGAAGTTGACCAAGAGGCTTACCAGCAACCTGCCAGACATTCATCTCGGGTGCCATCGATTCAGCTCCGGTTGCTAGGACATTGGAGCTTGAGGTTTCTCTGTACTTGAGAGTAACCATGTTGATAATATTCGCCAACATAAAACCAGTGACCATCAAAACTTTGAAATTTTTGACAGAAGAATCCTTAACCTTAGCACCAAGAATCGAAGTTGATTCGTCAATTCCAATAGCTCGAGGCCACTCGGACTTTGCGACACTCTCAGCCACTCGGTGGCTTACGCCATCCTCTTCGAGCGCCTTACGGAGGGCAACATGACGTTTGATGCGGTTGATCTCCAATTTAACACTGAGGATAGCCGTGTAAAACGAAAATAGGAGAATGCAGTCGAACGCCAAGATCCAACCTGCAAGGAAGCAAAATTGCCGCAGACCACCTTGAACGCCAGATGCCGCTCCGACAGCGAGGATCGCAATTTCGATGACGTAGTCCCGGACGATCAGGAACCCCTTATCTTGAACTGCGGCTGTTACTGCCGACTGGATCGATGCACTCATAGAAGACTTCTTGCGCAGGTCAATGTTCGCATCGAGGACGGCTCGGGTCAACGTAATTGGTTTCTCAAATCCAATAATGACAACCAAGAATGGAAGCCCTTCGGATAGAAGCACCATATTGATAGGAACACCCAGTTTGTGCGTGACAATCGAGGCAAATAGAAACGCAAAGGTCGAGGAGATAAGCACAGTCGCGCCGAGCCAAAAGTTCGATCCAAGGCGGCGCATCTGGAGGAAGAGGGAGATGAACGACATATGCATTGAGAGATATCCGAGGGTCATAATTGCAACATCCAGAGCTTCGGCATTCTGGCTATAATTAGTGACTGACTTCCATCACTAATGGACTGGTATTACTTGAATCATATCCCAAAGCTCTCTAAGTGCCTGTTCGGCACGTGCAATAATTCCACTATTGTTGTTCTTAGTTCTTCCAGTTTGCATAACCCATTGCCTTCGATCGCCTCCGTTGATTGTGTCGGCGCTTGATGGAATAGTTTTGACGGTGTTGATGAAGCCGGCCAATTCCTCAAAGGGAACCGAGTAGACTTTGACTAAAGGATCGTTTGAGGCAAGCTCTGAGGCAGAGGTAGTCGGGATACCTGGCGCCGAAGTTTCTAAAGACCTATGAGGGAAAGACAATGATACCAAAGCAAGATGTTTCGCGTCAGGAACCTCGTCCGAGACGTTCTCTTTCCATTGCCATCCAGTCTGTTCGCCAACAGCAACCTTCACACTACCATCCATCAAATCTATCCTCTTGTTGTTTCCCCAAAAGCTTGAACTACGGTCAAACAAACTATGTTCCAACAGCTGGATGTATGTTGTAGATGCCATCAGGGCGACAATTACTATCGTCTGGACAGGATGTGTGGTTGCACTCCGAGAGAGGGCCGAGAAGGCCGGAGTAAAAGGATCCCATTTCGGCGGTGGTTTCTTGGCCGTGAAAGCTGGAGGGAGGAAAGGGAGATGCATCGTGGTATCTTTGCCCACAGACGCGACAAGTTAAGATGCGTGGCCTCGGATACAATTGAAGAACTGAACGCATCAACTCTTGTTAGCATGAAATTTCCGTCAACCGCCACAAGACACGCAAACAAACACGCACCTCCCAAACACAGCACTCCAGATTGAATGGTGGATGGTGAGTGAATGCTTCGCCGCTGTCTAGCAAGTTTAGGAGATTGAGGCGGGTGGAGACTGACGCGGATAGGTCTGGGTAAGCCTGGGTAGTCTGAGTAGTAGTCTGGGAGTAGTCTGGAGCAGGACCAGTCCTTTAACTGCAAATCGAGAGGCGACCGTTTTTTCTCTACAAAGATGGCCGCCGCCAATTATTCGCTGGACCAGGGGCGCAATGTTAGGGGGGTCGTAACCTTGTACTCTGAGATGCAGCGCGCTAACCACACGAAACATTGGAGCTCAACACTTAATTACGCAACGAACAACCGCCATTGACGATGCCAGAAGCTTTATTCATCGCAAAGCCGAAGACAGAAGAAGAAAGAGCAAACACAGAACCAATAGTTAAATCCGACCAGAGATTCTCTTCGAGGAAGTTGGCAAATGGGAGTTATTGGCCGTCTTGGCATCTCATCAAAGTCGCTTGAGGTAGCCTGGTACTGCATTATCTTCCCGGTAAAGTCGTTTTTGTTGAAGGTCGTGCAACTTGCATACGCGCCCATCGAAAAAGCTTCTATTCATTCTAAAGACCTAACGTCGCATGGAGTGACGTTTAATCAACCAGACACACGAATGAGAATTACTCAGACGCATCCTGCACATACTAGAGTACAAGAGAACGGATCCACCCTTCTGGTAGAGCAGATATCTTCATTGTCGGACCAAGATAGCATGCAAAGCCCAGTCACTCATTGCCACGTACTCGATATAATGGGTGTCAACGTGAAAGCGCCCTAGACAAGATGGGGGGGGGCGGAGAAAGTAGTGGAAGTGTCTGATGGAGGTAGTGGGTACTGGTTGAACGAGGATGAAGGTTCCAGGCACGGCATTAACAACCGCCATCTTACTTCCATCGTTCCGCGCCTACACTCTCGCTACCTCCTCATTGACCTCCTCTTCATCCATATTGGCAACACCGTCAGCCCTTGAAGCCGCATCCTCGGCTGCCTTCTTTTCCATCTCAATGCGAAGTCCATCTTCAACAGGCTTCAAGGATGTCTCCATGGCCAACGCGGTTTTTACGACTTTGTCATGTTGTTTGCGGAGGGTGGTGTGGTTCGCGCGCAGGGCGTTGGTGAGGGCATGAAGACGCGCCAGTGGGCTGCGTTAGCCGTGAGAGACGCGTGAGGGGGTTGTGGGGGCCTATCTTGAGTGTTGAGTGAGGAGTAGGGGTCTGACATGGTTCCCTTGCGTCAAAGAGTCGTATGCTAGCGTTTAGTGCGGGGCGGACTTGCGGGAGGGACGGATGGCTAGAGTCGAAGATGATGGGTGGGTGTGGATCCCAGATATCATAGCTGAAGGACGAGACGCGTTGATGCCTTGACGTTGAGTGTAGAGCTTGGCATGTCATATTTTGGGGAACTCCTTGCGTTGGAGTCTTTAATTCTTTGCTTCACCGCCGCCACTTTGCACTTCACCCATCAGCTATCTAACTGTCTAGCGCACTGCGAGGGAGCGGGATTCTCTGTAAACACAACAAGCACCCATAAGCGAACAATTACTTTGGTACCACAACATAAACCTATTACTCCATCCACAAAAACTGCTCCCGGAATTTGGCCTCGTTTAGTTATAGTTGTCTTCTTAATCTGCACTTTTGTTTGGAGAGAGCTTGCTTCTTCGATGCGGCTAGTATAGTCGCCGGAAGAACGAGGTCTCGAGCTCGAGTTCCGCAGGTTTTAATCATAACATTGTGAAGTTTATATCGATGGGCGGCGATCAGGCCCCCTTGGGAACTACTTGGTCTCATAATGCTGCATGGGCCTGGAACATGCATAAAGATTTCGTGCTGCTTCAATTTGTCCGGTCTCCGGAGTTGCTCTGTCTCAATGCCTCACTGCTTCAAAACTGCATGGCGTCAAGGCACATACGCAGAAACTGTCGTTGAAGTGGGGTATGCATATATGCAAGCTGCATATGCAACACAAAGGCGAGTTTGTCCGTCCAGGTAATACGATCCATATCCGATACCGTAAAATCTGGGTACATCCGGTTTATTGTAGCGCTGCAGGGCGTCAGATTCGTCGCCCTCATTTGTCCATCTTCTGAGTCGGGTGGCTTCCATGTAACTTCCTAACTCTCAGGACGAATAAAAGACCGCCATTGGGGTTGCATATTCCACCTGCGGCGCTACAAACAAACCGGATACACCCAGATTTTACCGTAGGTATCAGTCCATGCAGTGCCATGCTCTGCGTAAGCAGAGGGCCTCTAAGCGTCATCAGGACAAACACGCTTATGGCGCCAATGCACGTTTTCATCGTCTACCAGTATGTGTGGGTGTTTTTTGGGGGTGGTTGCCTGATCCCCAAAATGAAGACGTATGATAAGTCAGTCGGAAGCAGAACACTGACAAGTAGTCGCTGCCGGGGTTTGGGGGTACGTAACACCAAAGATACTGATAACGGCGCCTACATCGCTACTCACTTCAAATCCCTAGTAGAGTGCCAACAGCGTGGATCAATTTAGCAGTGAGCAGTATATTCGTGACTTCGTAGTAGTTAAACATGGAAACATAAACCCGCACTCCAAAACACCGGAAACAAGATAGCTGCTACCGCTTATCACCAACATCTAAAACAAGCCGTCGTTCAACCTCGGTTTCTTTGCCCACTTCTTCTTCACCCTCGAATTTGAGCCGACACGTTCCATCACGCTATTTATGGAAGCCTCCATCAGTATATAACCCCTACATTATAATATTAGGAGGTCGTACCTTAGTGCCCATAACCTCTGCTCTGTAAAAAGTGGTTGTTTCTGGATACCTAGCTAAGACTTGCTTACCAACAGGATAAGATGGTAAGTTTGCTGAGTCCCTGGGTATTGGTATTAATGCGCTCGCAAATGCCTTGTATTTGCCGTGCCCTCCAGCATCGTCTGGTTCTGGATCTTGAACCTCATATCTAGAATCCAAAAGAATATTCGATTAGACAATGTAACCTGAACATAGCAACAGCGACGATGTGGGGACTTACTTCCGCTTCAGTCCTTCCCCCCCAAGAATAGCAGTAATGGTACATTGTATCCACTCGCCCTCTGCATTTTTTTGTTTGGGTAATCTATATGCCACTTCCGAATGTATCTGCAAAGCTTCCATAGGCGCCGCTGAATTACTCCGTTGCATCTTCGGATTCCGACTAGACGGGCTATCCGCCGATATTGAATCGTCATGTTTCCGCTTGATCCTCTTTTGCTGGGAGACTGTGTAAACAAACCGACAACGGTGTAAGCATGAGGTTCTCTCGACCAATGATAATAAAAATCGTTATCCCAACTACACGACGCAACCGTTCTCTTTCTTTCTCTTCTCGTATTTTTCGCTCCAGGGATAAATGCAAACAGGGCTCTGGGTGGGAGAAAAACGGACCCAGTTGTGTTTGCAGATAATGGGGTGGTGAAAAGAAAAAGCAGTTAACGCGTGCGAAGATGGCGGGATGTACCTCCTCCTCTATCACCACCTTCGGTAGCGGTGCGTAGAGCAATCAGAAGATCGTTGATTTCTATAACGTTGCGTAGAGATCTAGTCCAAGTTAATGAGATTAGTTGGTTCTCAAAATATCACTCGGATGAAGCAACGACATCCAACACATATTAATACGCAGAGGAGGATATGAAGAACATACGATTGCTCTTCATTAGATAATTTTAGCTGTTCCTTGTATAGCTGCTCCAAATGAAGCATCTCCTTCATTGTCATTTCTGCAGTACATTGGTTAGTATTGGTCTCGGTGATTGGAAGAGCTGATTTACCGCTGTCATCCGCCTCGAACTTTGCTTCCGCCGCTGCTATCTCATCTGCGATCTCGTTGATGCGTTTAGATTGACGCGTCTGATCCTTCAGATCATTCACAATCCTGGACCAGAGGTCCCGCTCTTCGTGGGCGTCGGCCTCATCCTTCGGAAGGGCGCGCGGTCTATTCCGTGCAGCCATAGGCAGATTAGACGTGTTTTTTGAGTTATTTGCAGGCTCTGTTGGTGATTTTGCTGATAGGACCCCTCAACGTGATAGCAAGCAAGCGATGGAAGTTGCGAAAGGAATTATCTTGACAGATGGAAGTGTTCAGTTAGAGTATGTATCAGGTGTTCAGTACAAGCTTTCACCTGCAGAGATCTGCCAAGCCGTGAAACTAAGTAGACAGATACATTAGGTTTTGTACGACTCGAGTTCAACGACAATCGCAAGGTTAGTTGAATTCAATTCAGCACTCTAAGGAGCCATTCAAGGTAGGTTGGAGTTGCCATACAAACCTGTGCTTGTCGAAGATCGCGACTTAGAGCCATATAGCGTATCGGCAGGCATGAAATATTAAAGTAACCTAAGTTGAGTACCAAAATAACAGCACAGCAAAAATATACCATAGCCGTTTACAAACTACAGTTTAAGATGCCTTAGCACTAGTCTTGTGAGAGTATTTTTTCACGTCATATGGGCGAATTTATGAGGTCAACCGAGCACTCCAGCCAAGGACATGTCGATAGGCTTCTGCGTTTTAGTTTACTCTTCAGCTCCAACAGGAGTAAATTCTAACTCCAAACTACCAAGCGGGTTGTAACTGCATTCCTTTCATCTGCATCTTCTAGTAATTATACTAGTCCTAGCATCAAAGAAACTGCCATGCTCTTGCCAGCTGGTGCAAAATCTCCTCTTCAATGTCTCTACATTCGGTTAGGACGATGTCTAGCATCCTATCTTGACTGTAAATGCCTATGCCAGTCCTGTTTGTGATTTATTTTGCCAAAGTTTTCCTTTTAATATTGTTGCTAATTGGTTTAGATAGTTCATGTGGCTGATTTGGCGTTGGTGGCTGCTGATTGAGGAACAATAGCAGGAGAGTCTTGATATTGTTCTCTCAGGGCATAAAAACAACGCCACTAGACATCGGAATCTGCATCTGCGATTCAACACACTACAATCGCCGGTGGCCATTTTGTGTTGCCTCGTTTGAAGCTGTCATCCGTCTGTCGAAAAAAATGGACAGTCGCCATTTTCAAACACATCATATATCAAGCCCGGTTTCCTGGACTCTAGAGCCCGACGAAACAGACTACTTCTCTACCTCTCCTCGCCCATTTCTGTCTCTCTGATCCTTTATTTTCAGTTGGCCTTTCAAATCCTCATCCTTTTAATTTCCAGAACCTCCGAAACCTCCAATAAGCATCATGGGCGAGATCGCTGATTCAACAAGCCCTGCTTTCAACCCTCATTCGCAACCCATCACGATATATTATCGGGACGGTACCAACCTGACATTGGCTCTCTCAGACTTCAATACTGCCAACCATGCTGGCCTTGTCTATTGCAGTATCTTTGCAGCTCAAATTGGGGCTTGCGTGGTGCTCTTGTCAATTGTGGGGCTCCTCACCAGCCAGGAAAAGCGTCGAACATTACTCTTTGCTTGTAACATTCTGGCTCTGGTCACCGTTATCTTTCGTTCTGCTCTGTCAATGGATTATTATCTTGGTCCCTTTTACGATGCATACCGGTTCATGTCGGGTGACATGTCTGATATTCCTTCCGGAGCACGTTACTCTCAAATAGCTGCAACCACGGGCTCATTGCTCCTCAAGAGTGTGGTCCAGTTTTCGCTCATCCTGCAACTAAGGGTTGTCTACGCTTCATCTCCGAAGTTAAACTTGATCATGACTCTTGGGACAAGCATTGTTGCCCTCACGGAGATAGCATTGTTCTTCAAGGTTACCGTCGAAAGTGCGATGAAAATCATGGAACCCGGAGTTGGTGTCTATTATGGAGATTGGACCTATCCGGCCGCGAAAGCTGTATTTGCTTTCTCCATTTGCCTTTTCTGCTTTATCTTTGTCCTCAAGCTCGGATATGCTATACGGCGGCGTCGGATTCTGGGCCTGCGGGCATTTGGTCCTCTTCAGATCATTTTCACAGTTGGTTGTCAGACTATGATCATTCCTGGTATGTGGTTTTACCCTTTCAACGAGCAGCAGTAGCTAACTAGCCGAATAGCTGCCTTTTCTTTGGCAGACAATGTTGTCGAAATAGATGGCCTTAGTTCGCTCACGCCGACTTTGGTTGCTATCTTTCTTCCTCTCTCCAGTATGTGGGCTGCCGCCCAAGTGGAAGCACCGTCTCCAGTTACCGCTACCGGTCTTAAGTCCTTCGGAAATTCGTCAGGATCTAAGAACTCTCAAAAGGACCTCGAACGCGGAGCTAGGAAGCACAAGACTGTCGCATATCCTCGAACCGGATGGAATCCCGATCGGCATCCATTGGAAGTCTCACAACAAGCTTCATCGGTCAAGATTGAGAGCATTCACGAGATCGAGGAATGTTCCAATACTACCAGTAGTGCAACTCGTGATTCTCTTCATCCAGAGTAAAGAGTGTTTGGGAATTGAAGTTGTCTGGATTCGAGGGGAAGGATTTGGGCATTGCTTCTGGTTTCTCGGTATTCCTGAAGGATGAGTTTTTTTCTACTACGTTTGACTATTATTACCATTCTCATTCCTATACATATTATTTTCTCGTGGTGAAGCTCTACTTGGCCGGTTTGTACTGGAGTTGGACGATTGGTTTGCTGCGATTGAGATCGCATGAATGAAATTCGTGGCATAGTTCCCACTTACAATCCAAATGTGCCGCGATTATCCGAAGCCGACCCACCTGGGCATTGGAACGAACCAATTATTACCAATAAGCTACTGGATACCCAGATAGGTAGATAATGCAGCTTGGTAGACATAATGGACTTGATGTAGGTAGAAGTGCACAACAAGCAACCTACGTCTATAATCTAGTCCTTCGTGTGAGGGGATATGCGCTGAAGAGTGGTTTGCGACCTATGAGGTAGATAGTATTGATAGTCAAAAACACACCAATCCGTAGGGTGAGTCACCATGAATACAATATCAGTCAGTGTCTACAATCAGCTGTCAGCCTACCCCTCAAAACAGCAATCCGATTTGCCTCGATTCGTGTTAGATTCAAAAACGAGTGAGTCTAGGCGTCTGTTCTGCTACCGAAAGCCTGAATATTCAAGGATCCCAACCACAAAGCAAAGTTTGCCCTTCTTTTTCGAAGTGCTGATTCTGAACACTAGACTGTTGTGTGAGTTCATAAGAGCACACACGTAAAAGAAAGGCTACTATAGACCCTAATGCTCAAATCAGATCAGTGTAATGATATTCTGAAACTTTTCTTTGGTGAATTGAATTCTTGGAGCTGTTATTAATAGATAATTATAATTTCTTTACATACTAAGTAGGCTTTTTGTTTGAGCCTCGAAGGCTGGTTTACCGAGTTTGGGTCAGTCTATTTGAATAAGCCCATCCAAGGTTGTAAGGGATGCTACTTGAGGATCAGAAGTACAGTAGCGGGACAAAAGTAAGGGAACGCGCGAAATATCTATACCGACCTAATTAACCCGTCTAACAGCAACAATGCTAAACTCGATCCCCAAAAGATAGAAGCAGCTCATCATCATTTGCTTGATTTCTATTGAATTTTGACCAAAAGCACCAGTTGAATCGACGCAGTACAATGAGCATTGACTGAGTGCTGATTGTCAAGCGTTCCCTCACTTTTGTCTTGCTACTGTATAATGTGATATAGAAAATGCTCTTGAGAAATAACAGATCCCCGAGAGGGAGGTGATAGCATGCTGGTCGCTTGGCCAGGGGACTTGATTTTTGGCGGATATTCTAAGAGGTAGTTATATAAGAAAGCCACCAGAAAAGTACTGTATAAGATTGTAAATTTCGTGTGATGAAAAGTTACTGAAAAGACCTGTTAGGTGTTGTCGAATGACTTCCATACCCGGGACTCAAACCGGGACTCAAATATACTGTTATACACGGTCATTGCAGGGTGAATTTGGGGGCGCTGGAGCCATGATCCTCGCCTGTGAGTTGTTGGGATAGGGAGTCCGAGTCTCCGCCTGCTCCTGGTGCGGGTGGGACCTCCTCTTCGGGAGTCTCCGGGTCCTCTGGGGAGTCTCTAAATCGGCATCTTCTCCATTCCCTCGCCGCCGCCTGCGCTTTCCTCTTCTTCAGGCAGTCCTCGACGACCCGATGTGGGCACAGAGGGCCGATTAACGGGGCCAGGCACCTTAAAATGAGGTCATTTTTGTCAAGACATCATTAGGCCGAGTATAACATCGTCGATGTAAAAGAGTGTCTATGCAAAAGGGCAAAAATAACATTTGCATCGGCGGCCATAAAGACGGTCCACTTTCCGCAATGTGGTCCTTCAGGCAAGAAGTTCCACTCTACCGATCGTCTCATCGCCCCAATCGCACCTCTCCAATCGCACCTTACCGTCATACCTCTCCCATCGCACTTTGCCAGCCCCCTCATCCGTTGGACCTCTATTGCTCAACAGCTCCCTTTTCAGCCTTCTCTCGACTTCAACCAAACCAATGCCTAGGACGGATTGGAAGAAAACCACCGGGAGGATGGTGTCATATAAAAAAGGTCTATGCGGAGGAGGCACGCGAGCAGATAAGAAAGAAATGGGTTTTGTAAACAGTCTACCTACTAATGTGATCATAAGTCTCTACGTTTAAAAAGAGAAAAAAAACTCAGTTAATTATATTTAGCATTTCTAAACGAACTTTAAAACTATAGGTTTGATCCTTCCTGGCTGTGCAAAATATTCAAAGTGTACCCCCTCTGCACATCCGTGGTACTGGATAGAGATGTTTGCAGAATAGCTATTAGTTGGGAACACAATCTAACATCTATCTATCTTAAATGCGGATATAGTATAGGTTTAAAGCTATAAGAAGCATACGGTTTGGAGAAAGCACTGCTTTCTATACAGCATCTTCTCTTTGTTTTCCTATCACAGGCTTTTATTTGTTAACAAGATAAAACTCTTTAACTATTTCTAAAGTATTATTCATGACCCTGGCAACGGCAAAACTGCGTGAGAAACACACATGATACAGCCCCGGAAATTCTATACAATATAGATAGCCATGAGCTTTTCCGAGCATGAATAGAGGCTAGGGCTAGGACGATTTGTACTTACCGGGATGTGGAACGCTCGGTTCAGTGGTACGAAAATCAATCAGCACCCAATCCAGTAGCTCGCCATTAGCGATCCATCTATGATAGTTTCCCCGTCTTGGAAACGGCTGTAATGAGATTTCAAACGATCCCCTTCGCGTGTGAACTCCAGGCCCCACTTTTTAGCGGCTAGATAGAAGTCCAGCGCGCCGCCCTTTTTGACCCCGCTATCACCAAACTCAGGAGACCACAGAATTCCCCCGTCAAAGATGTTTTCCGATGCTCGGTAGAACTGTTTCCGGTACCAATCCTCCGGTGATGCACCATGGCTTGATCCTGGCTGTTTCGGAGGGAGGGAGAGTTTGAACGGGTCCATGTATTTTATTATGTCGAGCGCCAAGGCCATCAGTGAGCTGGCTGTGATAACGCAAGATACATTATTCAGTAGTAGTGTCCTGCAATTCCTGAACACGCTCAAGATGCCATGACGGACAGCAGTCACGCGGGGGAAAAATACCACAAGTGGATGGGTAATGGAAAAACATAGGCTTCATAGGCTTCTCCCATCTCACCAACTAAGGCCTTATGAATCCAACCCCGACGATAATAATCGAGAGCACCATCTCGGTACTCCGACTGCTCAATGTCAAAAGCTTTCACAGCTCCCTTTCTTGACATCTCGTTTAAAACCTTCGTCGTAGCTACGTTCTCTTGTAAGTACTCTCGGTAGGCCAATCCACAAGCAAATCTCTTGCTCCGGAAACCTTCTCGAAGGCGTTTAGCAGTTGGATCTCCATAGAAGATGTCGTAAAAGGCTTGTAGGCTGATAGTGAAGCTGCTTCCTGTTCTGGCACACGCTGCCAACATCAACTAGAATAGAGACTATTAGCAATGATTTTCTTGAGGGACGGGATGCTTGCATGATCTGTAACTATTGTTTCCACCAAACCGGCCAATGCACCTGCATGGCCTCCGGATATGTTTACCAGGAGGTTGCGAAGATCTGCAGAGAGCTGGGGTCGGTTTTGATTGTTGGTGCAGTATCGGGTAATGAGGTCGTCAGCCTCATCTCTGGCAAGTAATATCCCGGTTGGCTTTCAGTCTCCAAGTTGCTCTCCCATTGCAGAGAAATCCTTTGATTTTGCAGAAAATAGGTGAAGTGCTGGTCTCCACCTGAACCGGGAAAGGCCCAGGGCTCCCATAAGAACTGAAAAGAATAAACAAGGCACCGCTGTCCAAGATTTTGAAGAGTATCCAAAGATAATTATCGTAGTATGAGGACGAGCATCATCGATAAAAACCACCGTATCCTGAGCAACAAGGATCACCCGCATGGACATCTGAACACGGCTCTCGAGATACTGCTCGCTTTTCTCATCCGACATACCCTGGGGCCAGCCGAAGAATCGGTAAACTCTGAATGTGGGGAGTGTTTCAACAATGTGTTGATGAATAAGATTCATGAGAATCGTCTTCCCACAGGCTGGGGTGCCGCGTACCAAAACCACTCGGTACTTGAATGCTCGTTTTAGGATTTCTTTAACTACGACAGGCCGCCGAGTCCAAGCTGGAATTCTAGTTGGCAATTGAAGCTTCGGATAGGACAAACTAACTTACATTCGGGAATCGTAGGACCACCTGGTGCTGAATGTCCATCGGTGTGAGGAAGAGTAGCTAGATGCAGAACAGTACCGTCAGCAACGCGAGGGCAAGCTAATGCTCAGTCAATAGTAGTGGAATCACCGCAATCGCTATGCATCGACATCAAGTGGTCACAGTGATCGCACCGCCTCTCAACTGCATCAACACCAGTCTCTGAGGTACAAGACTCCGAAGGGCAAGGACATGAGCCGTTTTTGAACGTAAAGCTGCAACGACCCATCGTAATTAAAATGGTACGTGGTTCCACAATATTTGGCATAGGGGACGAGGACCGGAGGCTAGCAGAGGGAGCGGAAGACAGATCAGCAGCCAGCAGAGCACGGAGACGGTGGAGCTGCCCGGGCCGGAGTCTTGGCAGTAGCGGGAGTGCCAGATGACGTCATGCCACCGGGAAAAAATGTTTGAAGCCATGTTTGCTCGTCGTTGCAGCGACAAGCAACAAGTTGAAGAATAAGGTTGGTGCGATTAGTGAGGGGGTGAGGTTCGTTGAGAGGTCAGTCGCAGGTGACTCTGTTCCGCCGGGCGCCGTGTGGTGATGGACGATACAGATTATCGATGGCAGCGTTCAATGGCAGCGTGGATTGTGGAGCAGCGCGAGATATTATAGATCCAAAGAGATTCGTTGAAAGTTGCAGGGCTGTGTCTGCTTTCATTACCCGACTTTCTCGTCGCTCACAAGATATGCGTTTTTTTGACTGCCAAACCTGTGTCACGAACCCGTGCCAGTTGTGGGTCGGAAAACAGTGCCAAGGTCTGGAAAGCCGAATCAAAATCACCTTTTCCGGCCTTTGTCGGGACTGTCTATACTCGCTTAGGTCGTAGAAGTGGTCATACCGAAGCCCACACAAACTTTCAAGTCCCCGCACAAACCTTTGCAAAGATCGATATCACGAAGCAGCCAGCTCAACCCCACATTTCACGGCCACCTCGTTTTCTCGAATCCTAAACAAGGCTATTCGCAGTCATGCGGCCAATATTACTCCAGGGACATGTAGGTTCTATGATGCCAAATTTTGACCATTGTCTCAAATTTCGCTGACAGCTAGAAATCTAGGAGCGTAGTTTGACGCAGATCAAGTACGAGTTGCCTCTTCAATCCTTTCCTCATAATCGCCTCTCCTACTATTGGAAATATGGATGGTTCTGACCAAAACTCCTTGCCGGTCCAACTAGGTACAATAAAGATGGTAAATTCCATACCCCACTGCTAGGTTTCACCTGAGCTCGGAGTTGACATCAAGGACTAGGCGATCTCTTATTCTCTACAGCAAAGGATCACGTAGTTTGCGCTTGGTTCTCTAGTTTGTCGCATTTGCGCCTCAGTCTCCTCAACTCGCGCTGATAGATATGCCGTATAGTGAACGGTGAGCGTCTCGGAACATACAACGGTCACCAGGGAGCCCTTTGGACTGTAGATGTGGACGCTACAACAACACTTCTTGCCACCGGTGCTGCCGACAATACTATCAAGCTGTGGGAAGTGCGGACCGGCCGGTGCTTGAAGACGTGGGAATTCCCCACCGCCGTCAAGCGTGTTGAATTCTCCGACGATGGTACCTTGTTGCTGGCGGTAACTGAGATGCGCATGGGTCATCTTGGTACTGTTGTTGTCTTCCCTATCGTGGTGGATGTGAATGCAGAGCAAGCGGATACTCCTCTCTTCACCATCACTTTTAGGGGGAGCAAGGCCACAGTTGCCGCATGGAGCTACCTGAATAAGTTCATCATTACTGGGCACGAGGATGGAAGCGTTAGTCAGTATGATGGAAAGACTGGAGAGTTTATTGAGGATGAACAAGTCCACGAGCCTGACATGCAAATCACCGATATTCAGATGGCGCCTGACAGGACGTACTTCGTCACTGCTTCCAAGGACAAATCTGCTAAAGTACTTGGAGGGTATCCTTCCGGTCTATCACGGGCGCTGACTTGTTTGGACCAATAGCTCATCGAAACCAACACCCTTCGGACTCTTAAGACGTACCAAACCGATACCCCACTTAACTCCGCTGCTATCACTGCACGAAAGGATTTCATCATCCTTGGAGGTGGTCAGGAAGCCCGTGATGTCACCACCACATCTTCGCGACAAGGTAAATTTGAGGCCAGGTTTTACCACAAGATTTTCGAAGACGAGATTGGACGAGTTAGGGGTCACTTCGGACCATTGAACACGGTGAGTTCGTCGTGTGGAAACTGCAATTCGCTTGAAATGTTACTAACGAGATGAGTGTAGGTTGCCTGCCATCCCTTGGGCAACGGCTACGCCTCTGGTGGTGAGGACGGATATGTTCGTGTTCACCACTTCGACAAACCTTATTTCGATTTTAAGTATGAGGTGGAGAAGATGGCGAAAGTATAATCCATACGAAGATTAACGATCTTTCTCCCTCTTGTGTCTTCATGGTTTGGACTGTGGTTGGTAATTGAATACATGGTCCTTGCTGTCTTTGGAATGACTTTGCGCTCATTTCTCTTCCCTTCGGCGTTCTTTTCTTTTTCCTTTCATGGGTTGGTTTTCGTGGTTAGGTTTCTTCTATATGGATCATGAGGTTATGTAGAGGATTTGGGGCTAAAAGTTTTGTGAGACCCTTACAACGTCCTGGAGTTCTGGTGGTTATTTTACATGGAATGTGTCCTTGACAACCATGGTGTCTTTTGATAGATGTGAAACTAAACACCCATAGAACTTTGCACTAGGATGTGCTGAGCTTTTTTGCTTCTGAACTTCGATTCACAGTGAATCACTCACTTTGCCGCTGGCCAGAACGTTCCTGCGTTCCCTTCATTTCACAATCCATCGATCTCTATCAATTAAAGCCTGCATCAACAATATCCTGGAAATCAAGGTCTTTTCAAGGAGCGGGAAGGTCAAGCTAACCCGCGTATGCATATACATGATATGATCTTCATGATATTATACCGACTGGGAGGAGTTTCAGTGCGCGTTATTAAATACACATCTCGTCTACTCTTGGCGACAAGATGTGGGAAATTTAAGAGACTTTCGCACGCCTCATAATGTAGCCTAGTATGGAAAGCGCTACCGAGCGAGTGAGATCGATAGAATCGGTAAACTCTTTCTGAGTGGGGAAAGCCAAATCAACATCGTTCCAAGGGACGAAAATCTCATATGAACCTCGGAGATGGCATGTTTCATCGCATTTCGCATCATATAGTAGGCAGAAGAACCGCGCCCGGCAGGAATGCGCTTCTACATTGATTGGGAAATGAAACTCCCATTGGACCTCTTTCCCCGAGATTTTGGAATTCTCATTGCGGGGATGGATGCGGAGGCAGACGTACGCGTACGCGGCAGCAGCAAGGGGAATCTAAGAGTCAATGGTGGCGCCGTCTTTCAACGGTTGGCCGTCGGTGTAATGAGTTATCGATTGAGATTGCGGATGCTTAGTGGAATGGTGGCGATAGATGTCGTGGTGTTCCGCGATCCGGGAGTGCGCGGCAAACGACCATACGAAACCAATGAGTTACGTTAGGTGAAACTGCATGTGAGAGAGTACCTCAATCGTGAGATTCTATAACCGCTATCCATGTCTTTCGTCTCCTCCAATTCTATCATCTGCGGATTCGGGTATTATGAGGGGTTTTCCATCCATGCAAATAAATAATTATCGGTGAATTGACGTACGTTGACGTACACAGGCGTACTTTCGTGGACTTCCACGTAAGTTCATGCCATAGTGGTGCATGACAGTTTGACGTATTTTTGCACTTAGCACAGAATCATGACCAATCATCTGTAGAGGAAATACTGGTGAGCAAGACACGATCTAAGAAAGTTCCGAAGGTGAAAGATTGCAGATAATGGCAACCCGCACACCATATTGGACTATCATAAGAGATGCTTTCTCTTTGTGTAGGGCGGAATACTCGAGTATATACATCCATGGTTCTGTGCCTTGAAAGCTACAACTAGAACCGGACTCTTGAGAACCAACTTCAGTATATTTACACCTATGGCACGCGCTGAAGAATGGACACCTTTGCAAACTCATTTCGTACTATACATGTACAAGGGCCTAAGCTAAACGGTATTCACAGTAAAAGAACATATCTCATGGCCCCGTATCCACACACACCATACACAGTTGAACCTAGCTTACCGCTTAAACATATCCCAAGAAAGAGTTAGTAATACAAAGTTATACGCAAACAAGAAGGAATAAACAAGAAATAAGGTAATTAAAGCCTTTAAGGCTGTAATAGCAAAGACGGGCACAAAACAAAGCACAATCGACCCCCCAGTGTGAAATGCACAACGTAAGAAACAAGCCATATAGAGCGACGAAACGAGAAACGGGAAGAAAAGAATGGTCGTTCATTGTGATGACGTAGGAATGCAGCATGAATGAAATGCGCAGAAATAACCCCCTATGTGTCCATTCGAAAACCAACCATATTATCCGATTGTACCGTGACTCCACGCATCCTAAAACAGAGAAACTGAAAGGAGATACCAAAAGAGTGAATTAAAATTGGTTGCGATTTCCCATCCCTGGGGGGATAGGAGTGTCCGTTCCAGCCATAAACATCAATCGAGTCCTCCGCTTTTCGACTCTCGGCATGGGAGTAGGGGCCTTCAAGCCCCCGTTATAGGCACCACGGTTCGGTGGTGGGCGGGGTGGGCGTTGCATATATCGATGAGCGTGGTATTCACAGAAAGGCCTTCCATTTATCTCGAAATAATCATCTCCGAGAATACATCGACATTGCTGCTCGATGGTTAGCTCTGGGTACACGACGCAAGGATTGCATAAAAAGAACTTACGTAGCAGGTAAAGCATGTGGGGTGGAAACGCTCACGTCTTACTGTTTCCAAGCATGGCCCTTCAATCCCGCAGTCACAAACCGCACATAACGAGTTGTTTAGCTCATGGTAGTGTCTTTCGCAGTAAGGCAAATTGTCCATGACATAGAACTCTGCAGATTGAAAGGGTTGGCGACAGGTCTGGCAACTGAAACATTGCTTATGATATCGCCCGGTGAGGCGGCCGTCCGCTGATGATATTGATTTGCCAAATATTTGCTCCCCACATCCGCGACAGGAGCCTTTGGAGGTTAAGGTTCGTTTATGTCCTCTGCTGGCCTGTGCTGTCTTTCCGGAAGAGTGGGAGGATATGTCATCCATTCCTAGGGGAGGAGGGATAGTTGATTTGGGGCTGTTTGGTTGATGGTGTTGGCTTGGTCGCCGCTGTTGTGTGGGTGGAGGAGAATGCTGTTGGCTTGGTCGTCGCTGTTGTGTGGGTAGAGTAGAATGCTGTTGGCTTGGTCGCCGTTGTTGTGCGGGTGGAGGAGAATACTGTTGGCTTGGTCGCCGTTGTTGTATGGGTGGAGGAGAATGCTGTGGTTCATGGGACGGCGCACGATCCTTCTTGGATGGCTTCTGCGTATCTAGTGTATGCAGTTCGTTCATCAAATTGTCTATCAGACCGCCTCCATTGCTATGCATCACAGGTTTCTTATGCTCCTGATGGTTGAAAGTTTTCGGATCAACAAATTTCGGACCACTCATTCTTGATGCTAAGGATACCTCAGAGGTTGGTGGGCTTGATTGAGAACTGCTAGACACATGTGAGAACGCCGAAGACGTACTACTGGACTCTGACAGGGTAGCAGTATGCAAAGAACTTTCGATCTCGCGGACTTTTGTAGGCAGCTCCTTTCTGGCCGGGGGTTGTTCCATTTGTGGTGCTTGGTCGGCCGAATCTAGGTCTTTGCCAGTACTCCGTGATTGATGCTCAGTTAAATCCTTTGTAGGACTAGGTATCAGCGGAGGCGGTGGTAGCATTTCCACGGTAGTTTTCACCTTTTGTAGATACTGAGAGGGAGTCCGTGGTAGCCCTAATTCTGGATGAGGAGGAATTCTCCGCGCCGGCTTCGTCGAAATTGACTTGCTGGTAGGCTGCGGACTGGCTTCAGACATTGATGGGAGTGGCAAGAGATGGGGGGCTAGTTGGGAATATCCGGTGCTTCTGTCTGTCGGTGAAACCCTATGTGTGGGATCCCGGTTTTGAGCGTCACCACCATAACCCGTTTGGCCTTGTCCTGAAAATGAGGCTGCAACAGCCTGCAGTGGCTCCACGCTGTAACTCCTTGAGGACTTTCTTTGTGGAAAGTTCAAACTTTTAGATGAAGAAGGAGGAGTTTCAGCTGTTTTGTCGTTGCTACCCCTCCGTACTCCGAATGGCCCAGGAGCGATGGTGTTCATCCTGGCCAACAAATTCTTACCACCACCCGAGGTTGGCGATGGAGGTAAGGCGGGTGAATAAGGAGGACGAGAAGCATAGTAGTCGTTTGACGGGATGGTTGGAGAGTCAGGCTCTCGTGTTGGCGGTCTCGTAAGTGGAGCAAGAGGCAGCCCATCCCGAGGAGCAGCAATCGAATGTGTTGTTGATATGCTGGTAAATGATGTAAGTTGGTTAATACCAATAAATGGTGAATCTAGGATATTTTAGCGCCGCACAGTGAGTTGAAAACATCGTATGGTCATACTTGCGATATTAGGATCTATCTGGGGAAGTATAAATGGTTTTTGAATTGGTCTTGATCGAACAGGCTCTATGAAGTCGCTCTTAGTCGATACGATTGGAATATGGACAGCGCAAGATTTTACCCTTTGGTGTTGATCCACAGACATGATCTCCCATCAAGGAAATCTCCACTTCGGCGTTGCATATTGAGCATTTAATACACGGAAGTAACATGTTTTCATTGATCATAGCCATGTTTACTGATAAACACCGACCATGCGCTGAATCTCAAGCGCCCCACGAGCTGCAGCTGGCAAGACCAAATAGTATAATATCTTTCAAGTCGAAAAAGACATCCAGCGCCAGTTTCAATGGTTTGTGTGTCTATACCGGGAAGCTAATGTACGTGTCTCCAGAGTCACAAATTCATCTCAAAGTTTGTCGTAAGGATAACACGTTGAGGGAATCTTCGGATTCTTAGCGGGTGATCGAATCCGGGTTGCCAGTCGTATTGAGCTATGGTGTGTCGTTTGCGACAATCCAGTGCCTGTCCAAGAGGTGGTTAAGTGTAGTTAGTGAGTGTAGTGGAAGTTGAAGGTTCCTAAGTCGCCACACAACCCAGGTTGCAGAAAACAGAAACGCCGAGGACTATTCGCACGGTTTTGTATAAGACCCTGGCGGGGGAAGGGGGGAGGGGTGCGCTTGTTTTTATCACTTCTCACTCTCCTCTTCGAGCAGTCCAATATCACAAGTTTTAATACCTACCATGTACACTCGCCGGCGTACCCCGTTCAACCTCAACATCTAAGTACCTGCTACTACTAGGTTTGTGTCGTTTGTACAATAAGTAGTATATAAATTGGAGTCGTCTGACCGTATGAAACCCAAAGGGGCTCTGAGTGGAACAATGTATAGTACAAGCAACGCGAGCCGCCGAGTAGGGCTTAGCACCCGGTATCATAGGAGAGATGAGGAGAGAGGATCTCGATACCAATCAAAAAGGATCCAGGGGCGTTCTGACGCGCAGAAATATGAGGTGGGGGGTGATGGGAAAGACGATATCTATTAGATCTAGGCGAATGTATGGCATTCTTCCGGGTGGACTGGGAATCTGCCTGAATGCAACGATGATGATGATGATCGACGTTGTTTGGACGATGTCGAAAATTGTTGGTAAATTGACTGATTTAAATATCACCATCACCGACCAAATGAAGCCAGAAGATTCTGCCATCAATAATGGACCGGAAGGAAGATGGCTAAATGTGATCGTTGTTGACATGGGTCGGAGAGGTGGCTTTAGGTTGGCCTCGAATCAGGCTCTCAATTGCACTAAGATGAAAACGGAAGTGACAAAAAGGGAGTAGTGTTGTGAGGGAACGGAATTGTGAGAGCCTGGAGACATTGCTCCACACAAAGTTCACAGGTCAACATGGTGAAAATTTCAACACCATGGGTTTGGGCTGGGTTTACATGAAAAGAAGAGTTTAGGGTAAAAGAAATACAGTTTATATGGGGTGCTAAGTAAGTCAGGCAAAATTTGTGGTGTAAAGTGAATAAGAGTGATTGGGTTAAGCTGGCAATAGCCCAGATCAAGTTGGATCAGCTTCAGGTTAAGACTGCAGTGAATGCAAATGTGGTGGTTTTTTTTTTAAAAAAACTCGGCATTGACTCAGGTAGATGTAAACTAATACCCCCCAAAAAGCTCAGCTCTCTGGAGGTAATTTGGGTTTTTGGTGGGGTGATGTCTCCAAGCCCTTTCACCTCACTTTTCTTCATGATCTCAATTTGGATCAGACTCACCATTTCGGTTAGTATGAAATCACGTGAGATCAAAGGCCGGGGTACGAGGCCAGCTTTAGGTAGGATGGAACGTGCACCTCAGCTAGGCTTGTGGCTCTTATCATGATGCACAGGGAATCCTCATGTAGGTACAACAACACTGGGCAGTTATGTGTCCTTTTCACGCGAGCTGCATGAAGAGTGGGTACAGTGCTATTCCCGCGGGTATTACATTGCGCTATCAGCGTCCTTCTGGAAAAGAACTTGCGAGGCTGAAGGTAAACTTCTTTTTACAGGATAGATGTGGAATGAAGACGTTGCTGTGCGTCTAAGAAAGGGCGAACCGGTCGCCATAATTGGCTGGCTGGGGAATTGGGTTCGATAGGCGGTTGGTGTCGTGCATGCAGCATTTGGTGCAGGGACATGTTGCAGGGGTCTGGCAGAACTCGGGTCGTCGGACTCAGAAAAGAAGTGATCCGAGAAACTAAACCATTCAGAGCAGCTCAATTCTTCACTTTGTGATTGATCTTCTGCACCCACCAAATCACTGGTGTTAGGATCGGATGGCTTCAAAAGTTCAGATGATTACATATGGCACCCAGGCACCATTCGGGTGCCTAGGTGTCTAGCAGTAAATAACAGTCAAAGTTATGCACTTCTCTTCTCAGTCATCTGCAGATAATTCTCCGGCTGGCCTCTTGTACATGCCTCTTTCTCCTCTTCTTGCTTGCGAAGGACTAGGGCGAAACGGATACGCACTTACCGGAGACAGCGCAGAGCGTGCGGAGCCCCGATGTACCACGTTGGGAATAGGTGGAAGGTTCTCCAAGCGACGATGTAGCAACGTTAGGGGGCCGTTGCGGAGGCAATTCCGGGTTTATCGTGTTGGCCTTTGCTCTACCCCGCTTGGTGGTGGTGGCGGGGTGATGTGTGAACAGCAGTATGGCCAGCGGGCAAGTGCCCCTGTCTACTAAGAGGAATGTGTGGAGCATTATAAAAGCCGTTCCCCCCTTCTTCACCGCCAACCATCAACATTTTCACATCATAGCAATCACCAACAATCAAATCAACCTCCATTCTTCGTTACTTCACTTTTCACACAATTGTCTGCCGGTACTCAAGCTTCGAGTCCGGCCACTACTAGTCGCAAAGACGTTCTCCACGCTCCTCAACTCGTATGTTACTCCTCATGTTTTGCTCTTCTTTTGTGCCCAATTGATATCACCCATGGCTGTGGGACATTCACTGGCATACAGCTATCACTGTTCATGAAGCGTTGTACTAACTTTCTGTAGCGTTCACCACCCCTACAACGGCGGCAGCCGCTCAGCTCCTTCCGGCGGGTGCTCCGATTTGTTGAAATCTGCATAAATCTATTCTAATTTCAACCGTCTCAATTCTATCAACTATGGCCCCCCACGCAAATGGTGAAAGCAACGGTTCTGTTGCTGTACCAGTCGCAACTGGTCGTGATTTGTTTATTGTTGACTCCCCAAATGTCACTTACACGGAGGACGCAATCAAATCTACGTATGCATACCACACGACCAAGGTCTCCAAGACTGCCGAAGGCAAGTATGTTGCTCAGCCTGTTGAGACTATGTACGACTTCAAGGTGGACCGTAAGGTTGGAAAAGTTGGTCTGATGTTGGTGGGGTGGGGAGGCAACAACGGATCGACTGTCACTGCCGGTATCATTGCCAATCGCCGCGGCTTGACCTGGGAAAATCGTGAAGGTAAACAGAAATCGAATTATTATGGGTCGGTTATCATGGGCTCCACTATCAAACTCGGAAATGATGCGGAATCCGGTGAAGAAATCTACATTCCGTTCCACGACGTCCTTCCTATGGCTCATCCCAACGACTTGGTCATCGGTGGTTGGGACATCAATAACATGAACCTCGCCGATGCGATGGATCGTGCAGCCGTCCTTGATCCTGACTTGAAAAGACAGGTCCGGGATGAGATGAAGGAGTTTGTGCCACTTCCTAGCATCTATTACCCTGATTTCATCGCCGCAAACCAGGAGGGACGTGCCAACAACCTTCTTACTGGTACCAAGCAGGACCATTTGGAGAAGATCCGTGGAGACATCCGGTAAGTCTAAATGTCATTCTTTGCCGCTCGAATAATGCTAATGACTTCTATAGCTCCTTCAAGGAAACCAACGGTCTTGACAAGGTCATCATCCTTTGGACTGCAAACACCGAGCGTTATGCTGAGATCATTCCTGGTATCAACGACACCGCGGACAACCTCCTCAATGCTATCAAGTCCTCTCACGATGAGGTGTCCCCTTCGACTGTCTTCGCGGTTGCCTCCATACTCGAGGGTGTTCCCTTCGTCAATGGATCTCCGCAGAACACTCTTGTTCCCGGAGCCATCCAGCTTGCCGAGCAGAAGAAGGCTTTCATCGGAGGCGATGACTTCAAGTCAGGCCAGACTAAGATGAAATCGGCTTTGGTCGACTTCCTCGTCAACGCTGGAATCAAGCTCACTTCCATCGCCAGCTTCAACTTCCTTGGTAACAACGATGGTCTTAACCTTGATGCTCCTCAGCAATTCCGTTCGAAGGAGATTAGCAAGAGCAATGTCGTCGACGACATGGTGGCCGCTAATCACATCCTCTACGAGAAGGACGAGCACCCCAACCACACTGTGGTCATCAAGTACATGCCTGCCGTCGGTGATCATAAACGTGCCATGGATGAATACTATGCAGAGATTTTTATGGGTGGTCATCAGAGCATTTCGTAAGGATCTCATTTCTACACGATATTAAAAGCAGAATTTGACGATGGGTGATAGCATGACCAACATCTGCGAGGACTCCTTATTGGCTAGCCCGCTTATCATTGATCTTGCTATTCTTGCCGAATTGATGACTCGTATTTCCTGGAAGAGCTCTTCCCAGGGAGTTGCCACCAAGGATTACAAGGGCTTCCACAGCGTCCTCAGCATTCTGAGCTACATGCTTAAGGCACCTTGTGTTCCCCCCGGGACTCCAGTCATCAACTCTCTTGCCAAGCAGCGTGCCGCGATGTCTAACATCTTCCGTGCCTGCGTCGGATTGGCTCCTGAGTCCGATATGACCTTGGAGCACAAGCTTTTTGCTTGAGCGTCTCATTATCGTGTCGAGGATATCAATGGGTCTCAGGAAGGTTGGATGATGAGGTTGTGTTTCAGATTTCTCTTGTAGTTGTCTTTGACGGCATGTTATGGTTGATTTGTTTTGATTAAAATCGAGAAAACCAGAGGATAATTATTCTCGTTCATTCACTGAAAAACTACCATACTCTTTGCGGAGTGTATTTAGTGACTAATCCGTGACCAATTTCAACCTGATCTCTTGCACTGTAGCAATCGCCTATTTCACAACACCTGTGTGTACCCTCTTGAAGTTGACACGGAGCAGAGAACTGAAACAGTCACAACCCTGAATGTACAAGATCTAAGTACTACCCAACACTGCGCTCCCTTCGTATTATCTAAGAGCATATGTAGACATTGCTCGTTACTCGCTGTTCCCTACTGGCTCTAAAGTCTCACACGCTCCCATTCGAGCATAGGTACCATTACTGGCGAACTTCGATAATGCATCTGTGCAGGCAGCTTGAGTATTTATCCACATCATTGCTAATAATGATGTACGAAGTTATAGCTGTTGGATATATAGGTGTGGTGTTTGAGATGGTAGAATACACGTAACAGCATCATTCCATGCCTTGTCAGAGATCGTGAACCAGACATACAAGCGTGAGACAAAACTAGAGATTAGAAGACCTACTCACAAGGACTAACCCGAAGCATAGTGTAGTGAAGGGGTTGCAGCAGATCATAGTGCTGTACTCGCGGTCATACATCATGACTCGTGCATACTGGTTGAGGTTAGGGAAGTTGAGACTGGCGTGCAGCCACAGAGCGAATGGGTGAATGCCACAGGGCCAAGAGTCTACGCAGATTGATTGGGTTAGAGTTAGTTTTTGGATACTGAGAATCTGCTATTTATTCTAATGGTTTCTACCGACGGGGGAGAGTTCCCCGCGAGTAGGAGGAAGGTATGCAAGCTACCTGGTACTTTGTTCCCACGTTCCAAGTACCAAAAGCTATGGAGACCAGGTACTTGATTACACCATTGCAAATGAGGTATTGATGAACTGAAGAATTCCAGGAAAAGTAACTATCTAGGGAGCGACCACTGTCTAGAGCCATCCCTCTTATACGGCGGGCCCAAATGCCTAGCGAATATATCTCAGCCAACATATATCTTTACACTGGGGGACCGAAGCAGATTAATTCCTTCAACCACAAAGAGGGATAAGTAAATGTAATCGTACAACAACCCGTCTCTCATCAAGGAGGCACCATGTGCCAATGTATAGACCACCACAGTAAAGAATGAAATATGGGAAACCAACACGGAAGAAATCACAGATGACGAAATGATAGTACGAAACACAAGAACACCGACACGGGACTACAGCACGCAAGGAAAGACAAAAGGAAAAATATTTGAGCAAGTAAAGAAAACAAAAACAGGTTCACGCCTTAGTGTCATAACAAAAAAAGTCCCATCCTAGTTCCTCAGCTCCACTCCTAGCTCCTGCACCTACACTCTATGAAGGTAATGTACCGATATTCCCCGCTTCTAGCAAGCACACCCACCCTGTTCATTATCTAGGTGAATATTGATGGGATCCTGGAAGTCGCCCGTAAACTCCTCGCTTTCCTCCTGTGCTAGAGCATTCCTTGCAATCACTGACCATCCCACATTAGCATATTAGCATATCCCTTTCCTTCCTCCCATTGGGGAAGGTTAACATACCTTCAAACGCCTGCTCCACGTTTATCGCCTCCTTTGCACTTGTCTCAAAGTAAGGGATTCCACCTTTGCTCTGGCAAAACGTCATTGCACGTTTCTGGGAGATAGCGCGCTTCTTCTCCTCAACATCGATTTTGTTTCCGAGTACGACAAACGGGAACGAGTCCGGGTCGCGCGGCGATGCCTGGATTAGGAACTCGTCGCGCCAGCTGTCGAGTGTGTCGAAGGACTTTGAGTTGTTGACGTCGTAGACGAGGACGCAGCAGTCAGCTCCGCGGTAGAAGGCAACACCCAGGGATTGGAAGCGTTCTTGGCCGGCCGTATCCCAGAGCTGGACGGCGTTAGTGTGATGAAGAATGTGGGGAGGACCCTGGCTACGCTCGGAGCGCGGGGGTGCATACCTGCATTGTTACTATTCGGTCATCAACCAGGACTTCTTTTGTGAGGAAGTCGGCGCCGATCGTTGCTTTATAGCTGGCGCTGAATTTCTTGTTGACCTAGACGCCGCTGTGTGAGCTCGAACGGGCTCGCTGGGGGATGCGTAGGGAGGAGCTGTACGTATTGGTTCATGAGAGAGGTCTTGCCGACTCCGCTGTCGCCGAGGATGATGACCTGGAACGGTTATTATAAGCAAAGTTCTGCCTGCGGTAGGATCGAATGGCGGAAGCACCTTAAGCATAACCTTCTTTCGGGATGACATCTTGTAGGGTCTCGCGATGTCCGGACGGGTTGTGTGGCGTGGAGTTCGTCGAGCTTGGACTTGAAGCTTTCAGAAAAGCGGAGGTGGGTGACGTGAGTCTGGCGTTTGTTGCTACACTCTTGTTTGTAACACGTTCGTAGGGAGTTGCCGTGAGTTAGCAGCCAACGAGCGATAAAGTTTCGATATCCGAGCGAACGACAGGGATTGGGTGTGGATGCTATTGAGGGAAGCGGAGGGGTGTAGAGTAGGTTAAGTAGGAAGGGATGGTGAGCTGGAGGATTTATGTAAGGAAGGATGTTGTTGTTGTTGAGCTTGGTTACATATGCAAGAGCCTCAACACTCATTCCCCTGACCCTGACCGCTTGATGTCATACAATAGCAACTAGCATTTTTTACTTTTTCGGCTGGTGCCTTTATTATGACGCTCCCTATCACTCGAGTTTTGCTCTTTATATGTATAATGTTGAGAAATTCCATTGATTCTTTGGGAGGCCGTTTCTAACTTGCGGCAGAAGTCGTTACATGACAGGATATCACATACAACTCTATTTCCATCTGGACTTACAGCCAGATCTTCTTGGATAGTTCAACCACAAGGGCAAGCTTTTTCTTCATAGCTTCGGAATCAAGAAGATTTCCTTCAACATGGCTAGCGAATCTATTCGCATATTGTCAGCCAAAGGTGCACAAAACATCCTAAGAACCTGTAAAACTCACCCGCACTGAGGAGACACGCAAATCCTTTGCAATGCCTCTTCCTCGGTTTCTCCAGATCCAGAAGCCATAGCCTTAGCCGCCTCATATACTCGCTTCTCCAGATCGTCAATGTTCTCAAGCTCGGGGAACTTGGATGTAATGAGGCCAAGAACTACGGTTTTGTTCTTGGGGAGATCGCTCAGGGCATCAAAAGTGCCCGCCCTCTCAGTATCGTACTCCAAGTAGTAGGCGTCAACATTGATCTCAATGAAGAGCTTAATGGCAATATGCTCATAACCTCCCTCGGAGAAGTGCATAGAATGGCGGAAATTTCCTCTTTAAATTACATCAGTATTGACATGTTGGGTTGTGGAGTGGGATATTGAGATAAAAGGAGGACGAAGTTCGTTCTACCTGCACAAATGAAGGCCAACGACAAGTTCGGGGCACTTGGTGGTACGGTCACGGAGGCAGTTGTTATAAAGGCGGGTATAAGCCTTGCTGAGTAATTAGAACTAAAGAGAGCGCATGCACGGCTGGAATATACATCGAGTCTATCGGCAGGATCCACGCCATCCTCCTTCATTCCCTTCAACATGGAAACGTCACAAAAGTCTTGAAGGAACGTTAGAAGAGCCAGGAATCAACCACGGCATTGGGCCAACTTACATGCCAACAAAGGGTCATCGATCTGGACATTGCGGCAGCCAGCATTGTAAAGGGTTTCCAACTCTACTCGGTATGCAGCAGCAATGTCATTGAAGTGCTCCTCATCGTTTGCATAGACACTGCGGTCATATGCGTGTTCACCTTGGTAACGATCGAGTCAGTCCGGCCCGAGGTTCCAATTTCCAGTCCACGAATGATCGCTTCAATCCATCACCGGCTGTTAGAGCGTACCGTGACGGAGATGGAACCTTTACACATGTCAGCTAGTAGCAATGCCAAACCTCAGATGAACGTACCACTCAGGGGCAGCCAAAGTCATCTTGATATTCTTAACCTCCTTGGGCTCAACTAATTTCTTGAGCTCCTCAAACTGGGGAAGATACCCGCTCTTGACATGCCTATGCTCAACATCGTTAGCTTTGCGCCAGTCCAGCCGCCATGGGAACTTACTTGATCTTTCCAGTGCAAAGGGTGGTCCCAGCGGGCTTGGTGTTTTCAGCGAGGAATGCCCTGATGTCAGGGACATACCTAGTCCGTGTAAGCTAGATCGAGGCATGCGGAACGGCAATTGGCGGAAGTTTTACATCTAAAGAAGGTATCAACTATAGAAACAGCAATTGGGCTTCGGACAGTCACCGACCTTAAAGATTTCACGGGGAGGGTTGAGAATATCTATGCCACCACCACTTAGTTAATTCCAGTTCTTGGTAACCATACGAAATGCAAGGCTCACCTGTAAAGCCCTCTAGATGGTCGAAGAAGCCATCGTAGAACCTTGGGAACGAGCAATTAGTTTCCTTCCCTCGTCCATGACCGGTGTAATCTTACATGTGGCGTCTACAAAGTGTCCAATGTTAGCAATCTCTTGGTGTATGGTTGGTTTTCCAAGGGAATGAAATCACCTGTACTCTCCATCCGTCAAACCCTTCAAGCCGACTTCCTTCTGCATCTTAATAGCATCCTTGATGGCTTTGTCCTCCAATTCCTTTAATTGCTCCACGGTGACCTCATTCTTATCAAACTTCTTGCGGGCCTCAAGAATGTAGTCCGGTCGAAGGAGGGAGCCAAGATGTTCAGCTCTGAATGGAGGATTCAATTTTGGGGCGGCCATGGCGAATATTGTCGAGAGGATATGGAGAGATGGAAAGATGGAAAATGAGGAGGTGTAGGAATGGGGTTTTATAATGGCTCACCCCGAATCAAGAGTAGATCCATCTGTCCACCAGAGTTAGATAGGTATATCACCCAGAAAGCGTAGATCATGATCCCCTCCCCCATATTACGTATACCGGACGATAGGTGGGGTCCTCAACGAGGATAGTTACGCATGCACAAATGCACGTTGGAAGTGGGTCGGCTGGGTATCAATTCGTCACCGCGAGGTACTTATTTTTCTCCTTCCAGAGATAACATCGGGCTCAGGTGGTGGTTCGGATGGTTGTTGTTAGGTTTTGGCAGATTTAGTTCATCGGCCCGCAGTTAGGCTGTTAGTAGAAACGCCGAGGTTCATCAAGTCGGCACTGAATATGGTATCCTTAAATTGATTTTCATCAGCTTGGGTCAAATGATTGGTCTACCTGAAAGCGGACTGCATCAAATGTTCCTGGGAGATGTTATATTCAAGGCAATCCAAGTTTTTTTCCCTTTCATATGAGGTACCAGGTACACACACACAGCAAAATCAGTGCAGCATCACAATTAGTCTCCTAAAGCAGAAACCGCTCTGTAGCGTTGTCGTATCACAATACAGAGCGAATAATTGTAACTCCTCTATTTGTCCTGCTGCGGCAAGCTTGATAATATCACACTATGAAAAAACGGCCCTGGCCGTTGGCGGAGAGCAGCGATAATGCCAGACAGGGGGTGATCAACCAGAACCCGATTTATCATACGTCAGCCAAAAAGCGATCACCTATCTTCGCTACCGGGGCATTCTAGATAGGGATTTATATATGTCGATAAGTCTTCCATGTAAGTGCCTACAGTAGATAACTCTTTTGTACAGAGTGGAATAGATCCATAATTGGGTGTTGTGGGTACCGCGCACATGGACACATTTTGAACCCGTCCTTGACACGAAGCAATAAATCTATGGTTTTTATTCGGAATAACTCCCTGGGAGATGCATTTTGCAGGATAGCCCTGGGTTTTCGAACATAATCTGCAAGATATCTTTCGCGATATTTTGCGCAAGTATTCGGCAGCAAAGGACCCCAACTTCAATCCAGGTAGTCATCATCTTCTTCACTTCACTTCCAATCTCAGTCTAGGTTAGTAAATCCAAAGTCAAAGTCAAAGAGCAGTAACCGACCATAGAACTTCCCAGCGTCATTCCGGTGGTTGTCCCGGTAGTGCAGTGACGCGAGGATAACCTCACAATGCGCCATCTCTTTGAACTCAAAGTTTAGATCTGATATGAGTTCCTGGAACTTTCCGGAGGATTGTCGAAGGTCTCAACGAGAGCGTTAATGACGTCGGCGATCCGCATAGATCATATTCTCCACATCTTTCCACGGCATGAACTTCGAGGTCGCAGACAGGTGGTTAACGACGTAGAAGGAAAGGCGAGACAGCTTTCCAAACTCCATATCAGGATAGAGCAAGTAGATGTAGTATCAATGTACCAAAACGGCCAGTCCAGCCGCCGGTCAAACCACAGATTCGCAAAGCAGTCAGATATAGACCACCATATATGAGACCACCCTTGACATAGTCCGGTCCAAGTCAGCTTCCGGCAAACCTGGGTCGACTAAGGCCTCCATTCAGCAAGTCTACCTTAAGACAGACCAGCCTTAGTCGGGGCCACTTCGGAACACTGTAGTATAACGAGGCCGACACCAGGTGAAGTCAATAGATGTATTGCATAAGGTAACACCGAGGTCCAGAAACGAGAGAGGGGAGCCGGTCCACCTGAGCCCAGGCATCTGCGAGGGCTCGAACAAGCCTTCCTTCTCTTCATCGTCCTCTTCCTCCTGGTCATTCGATCATCAGCCTCTGTCGCCTGAGATTTCTAGTTGCCAACTGAATCCTCGTCACCCAACTGCTCCTCTTCACCAGCTGGGAAGGTAGGGGTTAGAAATTGTGGGCCCGGATAGAGACTTTCTCGCTCAACTGCTGATAGATCTACAGTCAATCACCGTTAATTGGCCGGACCGGCAAGGATGCTTGGGTGTAAATTTTGGACTCCCAGAGGTCTCTGTTGAAGTGAAGTCGGTAGCCAGGCCAAGCCAAGCTAACCGTTGCATGAATTATGAATTGCAGGGATCTGGTATATCATCAACGTGCATGTCCACTACACACGCCGCGGATTAATGCCATCACTTCCCCACATCCATTCGGAAGACCATGCTTGACCGCCTCGCAAACGAGCTCATCCTAAACATCATCGAATTCCTGTGTCCAACGCAAGTCTTTGCAACCGCAGATCCCTATCCCGACTCCGAACCGCCACCGCTCAAGAGCTTGTCAAGATGTTCCCGACGCTTTTATACTCTTTGCTTCCCCTACCTCTTCGCCTCGATCCGCCTCCGCCTCCACGAATCACATGCGCGCGATGAAATCGAAAGCCTGCGACAATTCCTGGCGCAAAAACAGTTGCGCGTTCAAACCATTGCCATCTCCTTCGGGAACTACTGGAACTCGGGGAAGATGGGGCGGGAACTGAAGAAGTTCCTGTGGGAGCACCATATCGTGTCGCTATCACTCCACCAAACCCGCGGAGACCAGAGTGTGAGAGAGAAATGCGCAAAATGGCCGTACGCACTGGAACACATCCAGTCGCTGCATCTAAGCACCATCGATGAGGATGGAGACCTCAAGATGCTGTTGCTCCGACAGTGCCCCGCTACTTATGTTGTTGTTGAAGATGGGAACTTCCGAGAGGAAGTTACGGCCAGTCTCATCCCGGAGCTGCTGAGTCAATATAGCCTGCGCCCCGCGATTGCGCACACTAAACCTTCCCTTTTTCCTAACCTCGCCCGCTTCGAATATAAAGCTTGCTGGCCATCGCTGAACCGTGTTGCCTTGCTCTTGGAGTTTGTGGCTAAGCTTCCAGTGCTGAGAAGGCTTGAGATCGCGTTGATGTATGGAGAGGAGGTGCTGTTGAAGGACACGGATATTTGGTTCCGCCCTACCCCGGATGGGATACTGTATCGCGGGATTATCTCGGCGTATTCGAGGCTGGCGACGGTGGTGGAAGAGATGAAAGTGTTGGATGTGTTGGAGGTGCGTGATAGCAAGGTGCCTTTTCATGGAGATACCGCGGCACCAAGATGCTTCGTAGAATTTGAGAATGGCCTGTATAGGCGGATGGATGCGGTACGTGATGACCTGACCCTGGAGGGTCTTTATTTGGGTGGATGTCAGACGTTAGGGCAGGTTTTTGGTGACGGGCTTCTGTTGACGAACTGATGTAGGCCAGTTCCGATTTCAATGGGGAAGGGTAGGGTGACAACGTGCATGAGCAGGCGGATTTACGGATTGATTACCCATACTGATTGACCTATGCGATTTATCCAGCGTGGACTCTGGAATTTAGGGTGGTAATGGGAATATACAATAACGGCGGACCATGAGGCACTCAGCTCCGTGAAGGCGGGCGAGTGACTGTTAGCTTAGATACACATACATACGTTTTACATCTAACAGTGAGTCTGGGGACATCGCAGAATATGACTTGATGTGATCCAAGACTGGCCTAGGCTTTTTGTCCTCAATATTTTTTAAAACACTTCCCCAGTGTGAATCCAAAGTACATATCTCAAATTCGATTTCTCGAACTATTCTGGCAAATGTTCATCTTGCTTACTTGTCTAGACCACAGAGTGGCCACTGGACGGGGTTTACCTTACGAAACAGGTATCAAAAAGCCGTGGGAAACGCCTACAGTGGAATAAGGCTCTGAGGTGCAGATCCAATGTGTCACACCGCGACAAGTAACCCACGTATAACAGTGTGGATCCAGAGTGCAAGGCGCAGCTCGTACACTGGGAGCTGCGTCAACTTTGTGAAATTGACGTATGCTGTAAGGTCATATTACACCAACGCGACGTGGCATCTTGGAAAGGAATGCAGAGCATATAGTTACGGGAAAGTCCAACATGAAACCCCGCCTTCCTAGAGTTGCGGCTCTGCGCGCGAGCTTTGCACGGTCTATAAAAATGCGTTTGAATTCGGTGGACATGAGTCTGTTTGGATGTAGATCCCCCAAAAAGTAGTCAGACATACCCGACCGATTTATCCACGATATTGACAATCATGATCACGCAGATTGTGAACGGCAATTACATCAAGATCGCTAAACTGGAAGTCTATCTGGACGAATTGTTTGGAAAAGGCAATTATACTATGCAAAAGGTGCACTGTCTCTCATTTCTGCTTATATTTAGGGGTTGATGGTTTTCAGGCTGTGTCCGAAAAGTTTGAACTGGAAGTTCCGTACCAATTGACCGAGGTGAGCCTTGCGAGTCGAGACTAGCTAGCTATGTTAACCGGTGTTCAGGACCAAATCAAGGAGCTACAGAAGATGAGCTATCCTAAGAAAGGACAAACGATTATTTGAGGTTGTGAAGTATCTTGTTTTGTGTTGTGCTCGTGGACTTTTGATAGTGGTTTGTTTGTTTGTAATCATTCTGTATTCGGCCGCTTGTGGCCATGACATACATCTTCCTAACTATCCTTCCCACTCCAATGAAATTACAAAGTAAAAACAAAGTAAAGTTGTGAGCTCCCTCCGCTACCCTCATCCCCTCTTTTGATAGTGGTGATGGTGCATGGTGTCGAATTTTCATTGGATCCACGTTACAGTCCGCATATACATGATATCAGTTCATAAGTCAATGGATACCCGTGGGTTTCGCTACGACCTGTGTTCATATATACAACTTTCTACGCTTGCGTGATGGATCCAGTGTTTGATTGTGAGACTTCATTCTATTCCGGGTGGGAGTCATACCCCATGAGCCCAAGGGGTGGAAACCCTTATCGCCTTAACGCATTGGAATATAACGAGCGTCTATCGCAGGATGCATGCCGCCTGTTTTGTCCTGATGATGAGCAGTATGTACGGATTTTACATGGGGGTGGTTATAGTGAGAGTCTCTACCCAGGTCATCATCGCGAGTGCTTTCTGACAATTCTCAGCCAAAACGTTGGAGAATACGGGTGATTTGGATAAATATCTACAGGTCGGTATATCAGATAACTGCACACTGGGGGTTGCCATTCTAAAGTTATTCAGGAATTCAAAGATCTTAGCAGCTTGGAACGGATAGTGTAAGAGTCCCGCATATCACTTAATACCGATGAGTTTTAATTAGTCCAGTCTAATTCCGCAAATCGGTTCCTGGGGCTACCTCAGTGTATCCGAGCAACTCCTTCGAAAACTTTTCACCGCCCTCAATGTCTGTGCCGAGTTTCTGGATCTGATTCATGCATTTGGGTCAAAGATTGATGGTGTGGATGAGACCTTTGCAAGCCAGCCAGTATTTTTGCCGGATGGCGAGGTGGCATCATCATCTTTCAGTATGCACCTATATACAGTATATCGCAAAATATCTGTTCGTGATACTAACGCCGGTAGGACTCTGCTACCTTGCAAAACACGTGGAACTCAACTATAAAGGTGAAGGTGGAAACCCTTTCTCCATACGGCAAATGGCAGTTCATCACAGTTTTGACGAGATGAGCAATGTACACACATTTGTCGTCATAAATCCTTCTATAACGTTTCAGAAGCATCTCGGCGAGGCCAGAAAATTGTCCAATCATACGACAAGGTGGTTAGACATGCATATTGCGGTGGCGTATGCTATGAGCTCGGGATGGCGGAAGTATGTGAGCTATCTTGAAAAGGAGTTTGGCAAGACGGTAGGCCAGTCCCTCTTTTAATTAGGGTTAGTGTCTAGCACTGATGAATGTTGTAGCAAACAAAGTCGATGATAGATCCAAACCGCCATTTTTCGGCCACCAAGGAGGGGTTTAGGTTTGATGTTGCTCATAATCACGGAGAATGTGGTGTTTCATTCAGAGATATACAGCTGATGCAGATGTTCCAAGACTGGTCCTTGGCAGTTGAACATTCCTTACAGCTCAACCTCGGGGTGTTTCGAGCGCTTGCAGAGAGGATAACAGAGCTACAACAACTTCTTTCGCACGGGGGAGGGTGTAGATTTGATCACGAGGCGTCTCTTTCGACATATTTGTCGGCGACAAATGTTGAAGGTCAAAGAGCTGCGAGCTTATTGAAGCGGATCCAAGGAGCATCTGCGCTGGTACATGAACTTCTCCGACTATATCTCCAACACTAACTTGGGTCATCGCTATCTCAGTTCCGGACAATTCTGGATTTCCGTGCCCTCCAAGCAGCAAGCCAGGATAATGAGGTGATGCTAGGGCTTTCGGACAAAGCCAGGCGTGACGGGAGAACATTGAAGACTATAACCCTCTTGACTTTAATTTACCTTCCTGCTACTTTCGTAGCGGTACTCCACGCCCTATGATTTTGACAGATGCTCAATTGCTGACCGATCCATAGACACTGTTGTCAATGGGCTATATCCACGTAAAGCCAAACCATCGGTTACCTGTGCAGGTGGATAATGAGATGTGGGTGTTCGGGGTGTTGACGCTGGTACTGATGGTTTCGACTTTGCTGACACAATCATTTTGGGAACGATCACAGACGAGGAAGGATAAGAGATGTAAACCTGGGACGGATAGTATTGTCTAGCGTATCTGGAGTTTAATTTCGAAACTATATCTATGTATACGAGGAACGAATACGAGCTCTGTTACGATAGTACGTAGGGGAGAACGGTGTGCGTGTATAGACTTAGGTACAGAGAAGAGAGAAGGAGAAGGACTCGAGATATATACAAGAGAGAGTTATGTGCCTTGCCATCAGCCCCGCTTACAGTCAGCTCGTGTCAGGTCTATATATATGCAACAAGCTCTTGAGAAGTGGCCTCGAGTGATTGAGCATGATTTAAGGTAATCGAAACCGCCCTTTGTACCGTTCCCTGCCCTCCTACGTACAGCCTGGGCACGAGAAAACACTGTCCTGGACACTATATGTAATAGGTATACACGCTTCATGACTGATATAATTGATAACTTGATAGTATATATCTATGGAGCACCATCTACCAAGAGATATAATCCAATAGAAAAATACCACGGAACCCTAATTTATGGCAAACTCTATAAATGCGAAATCCCAACCTATGCACAAAATTTTTAAGATAATACCAAGGATAACGCCTACCGCTATCACCATCGAGAACATTTGTTCTACCCCATCGGCTCAGTTGTACCCTTGGCCAAGGGGACCTATTCCAACCGACGAAGATTCATTCCCCACGCCACTCAATCGGGGATCTGAGAAATAAGTGTACGCCATTCCTGCCAGACCTTTTCATACTCTATCACATTACTGTCAGCAGTGCCGTGGGTTGGAAACAGTAACTCAACTCACCATGTTTTTTCTCAAAGTTCAAGCTAATTACGTTAAGCTTCAATTTCACCCGACTTGTAGACTCGTCTTCGTTTGGCGTTTCGGGAGAAAACTTGTAGCGAGTGGCCGAACAACTGATCTGAAACTTGATATCAACGATATACGTTCTATGCCTATGCATAACTCGTCTACTACCCCAACTTCCACTTTTGACAGCCCTCTTCTTGAAGACTATACTGTTTTTATTAACTGTATGATATGTTAACAAATCTGTCCACCAAGTAGTATGCGTATACATACATCGGATGTGAATGAAATTGACCGGATCACTAAAGATCACAAGGTGACCAAAGTCACTGGACGTCCACAATTGAACTACCTCTAGCTCTTGGGCGTACTGATCAATTCTCCCCAACCAAACACTCTGCGACAGAATAACTTGTGCACGAGTACTACGATACGTTAGGCCAGTGTCTACTTGTATTTCAACAATGGGATAATATACCTGACAGTATGAGTGCATCTAGCTAATAGTCCCTGGAGTATGCTAGTGTCGTTTACGCTATGAGTCTTTGGCTTCTTCCGACTCCCACTGGCGTCGCTCTCAGTAACGATCCTTGTCCGCTTGCTGTTGCTTGTGCTTGGTACCTTGAGCTCTGGTTTCCGATTATTCTGGGGTCCACTAGCTGCTGGTTCGCTAACCTCCTTAGCCTGTTCCGTATTGGGGGTCTTCCGACTCCCACTGGCGTCGTTCTCAGTAACGTTTCTTGTCCGCTTGCTACTGCTTGTGCTTGGTATCTTAAGCTCTGGTTTCCGATTGTTCTGGGGTCCGCTTGCTGCTGGTTCGCCAACTTCCTTAGCCTGATTCGTTTTGGATGTTTCGGTAATATTCTCATTGATGCTAGGTTCCGTCGTCGGAAGCATACGTACTTGGGGTGTCTTGCCCTCAGCATGATTCGAGTTTCCGTTCGAGGGAAGGGTCAGAAAGGTAGGTTCTTCTAGCGAATCGTCTTCTGTATAATTCAAATTGCCAGCCGAAGCAGGAGTCTGAAGGACGGGCTCTTCTGACGAATCGCCTTCAGCATGATTCAAATTGTCGGCCGAAGCAGGAGTCTGAAGGATGGGCTCTTCTAGTGAATCGTCTTCGGTATTATTCAAATTGTCAGCTGAGGCAGGAGTCTGAAGGACGGGCTCTTCTGGCGAATCGCCTTCGGTATAATTCAAATTGTCGGCCAAAGCAGGAGTCTGAAGGACGGGCTCTTCTGGCGGATGTCCCCTAATCACGATTGAATCAGGCTGAAGAATATGGACACTTGAGCTATCGGACTTGGAGAGGTCGGATCCAGAGAGTGCTGGGCTTTGATTTGCGCTCTCGCGATCTTCTAGATTTATCGAAGGTATACTCGGTAGCATAGGTTCGAAAACGCCCCAGCTAGTCCTCGGTGTATAGTAAATCTCGCGCGTGTGCTGGTCCAACACCGGAGTCTGCGGGCGCGGGCTTACTGTGACAAAGTCGTCTTGATCACTAGCAAGCGGGATCGCCATGTCGAAAATCTCCTTCAGCTCCGTACAGGCCTCTCCGCAAGTCGAACGTTGTCCCGGCTCAATCTCCAACATTTTATCAATTACTTGTCGAACTCTCTTGAAAATATTGAGATCATTGCTATGAAGGTCGCTTGCAATTTCATCGAGGTACTTGATGACTTCGGGATGAACGGACCATATACCTCCAGTCTTTTGGCGGTAGAAATCTGTTGTGGTTGTTCGTCGTCTTTCCTCGAGAGCTTTGACGCCAACTGGACCTTTCGTAACATAAACCAGAACCTCAGTAAGGATACATCCCATCGGCCAGACGTCGTATCGGGTATTCATTATGTCGCCAGTATCGCATTCGGGTGGCAGGTATATGTTCGTTCCAGGTCTCTGTTGAGTAAACGTAGTTTCCTTACCCTTGTTTCCGCGCTTTATTCCAATGTGCGCTTGCCCAAAATCTGTGATGACAAGTCTACCGCCTTTCTGTCGGGTTTTTCTCCTTTCCCCCATATCTTCGTCATGTCGCTTAATGGTGGTTTCTTCAGCATCGAATACTAAAATATTCTGCGGTTTCAGATCGGAATGGTATCCACGGCGTGTTGGATCCAGGGGCGACTGAAACTTGTGTAGAGCATCCAATACACCAATTAACTGTTCCCATATGCCATTCTCGTGCAAAGGGTACCCAGGTCCAGGTTGATATCCCCATTTCTTTCGGTCAGGCTTTCCTTGAAGATATTCGTAGAGATTGCCGTCCGCGAAAGGCATTATACAGTTCACCTTGTTGTCCAGAACATAGGACTTATACATCTTTATTATATGATCTCCGCCGCCGAATTCCGGCTCCAGGTCCTGCACTATCCGATATTCATGCTTCCATTCCTCCGATGGACTATCTGTTATCTCCACCTCTTTTCTTGCATACACCTTTTATATAGGGTTAGTGTGCATTTATCCCGCAAGTTAGAACAACTTACAACATCACTGTGATTATTCGTGTCACCAAAATCCCCATATCCAGTACAAATCCGAAATGAATAGACGCTTCCAAATGCGCCCTGTCCGACCTTTTCGGTGTTGTAGAAAGGGAGCACCGTACCGGGTGGGAATTTAACAAAGTGATCATTCGTTAACGTGGGTGTCCTAAACTGGCGACTCTTCTCACGGAATGTCTCGACAATGTCATCCACAATTTGGGAGTCGATATTTTTGCGAAGAATCTTGCGGAGACTACGTCTCTTTCCCCAAAAGTTGTCGTCCATTTGGTCATAGTATGCGAATCCCCCAATCAAAGACGGATACCCAATTGCCGTTAAAACTGCAAAAAGCTTCGTAGCCTGGGATAATATGGACGTAAGGTATCTCGTCCGATCCTTATAGCAGTCCTTTGACAGAGCTCGGGCAAAAGACATGCACCTCAAACAACTGCACTCCAGGATATTCTTAACGGTCTCTCTCGTCATGACCGTCTTAATTGCATCATCTGGAAAAAATAGGATTGGCGGCCCCTGCTCTTTTCCCCCAGCTTCCTTCAGAAATCTGTTGCTCTCGTTCTCAAGCGCATTAGTGGCAGCCCTGGACCTGCAGCCCTCTTGAAAGCTTATTGGAGCTGAACACATCGGAACCTTCGATGAAACTGAATGGCTGGTAGTCAGCGGGGAAAGGAGGCGTTGTGATGTAATTGTGCTACGGTTTCTGGTTTGCCTTTCGAAAGTATTTGTGAATATAAGTCTGTACGAGCGGCGTGTAGACTATTCGTTTGCGCAATGAAACCAATCAGCACAGACCAGAGAACTATAATGTGGGTAACATTGCGAATCGCGAGGGTAAGAGTGTACTAACAAACCAGGACTTTTGAAGTTAGAGATTCGAGCACTGAAGAATTCTCGTATAAACTTTGTGCCTCAGCAAGGCTGTGCGTGAAAGTTGGTCGTGGTTGGTTGCCAAACCGATGAGCTTCGCTCCGTTCAGAACATAGGGCTGTAGCTAGGCTACGTCAACACGCCTAATCGCCGAGTGCAGGCAGATAAGTATATTAAGATATTAGGTGCTATAAAGTTGCTGGCGGGACCTGATTGGCCGTGGCTACACGTGCCAAGTACTCCCCCGCGCAGTTACTTCGCCGCTCAGTCGGTGACACAAGCATTCCCAATTAGGCTTGTTGACGTTGAGAGGGGCTGGCCTCGTACCCCGGCCCTTGATCTCACGTGATTTTATACTAACCGAAATGGTGTGTCCGATCCAAATTGAGATCATGAAAAAAGTGAGGTGAGAGGGCCTGGAGACTTCACTCCACCAAAAATTC